>Ga0315296_10001076_pt1 | contig 24044 bp, 19 predicted proteins | sample YL17G14_18_MG_FD_203921 | JGI IMG/M metagenome (GOLD analysis project Ga0315296, IMG submission 203921) | Sediment microbial communities from Yellowstone Lake, YNP, Wyoming, USA - YL17G14_18 | ecosystem: Environmental > Aquatic > Freshwater > Lake > Sediment | place: USA: Wyoming | collected... | reverse complement strand
GCATGTACATCACGTCACCCGCGGCGCCTGGCGCTGTCTCCACGGCCGCCGCAGGGATGCCCAGGGCTGGGTGGGCGGCTGTCGGCCTCACCACGGGGCCAGGACCCCCGGGAACCATGCCTCTCGCTTCGGTGGCCTCCATCACCGCGGCGATTGGCAGCGGAGGGGCTTCCATGCCTGGAACTGTCGGTTCGGCGCGGCGTCGCGCCTGCGCTTCTTGCCAGGTTGGACCTGGAATCGGGGGGAGGGCAGCGGCGGTTTCAGCTATCTGGGGAATCGGCCTAAGCCTTCCGGCCGGCCACGTTACTGCCGGCGGCGGCCACCAGGTTGGGGGTGCGGTACCAGCGTTGGACAAGGCTGCGAAGTTCATCTGACGCTGGATCTCGGGAAGGCGCGCGCGCGCTTCCGGCGGCATGGCGTCGTAGTCGAGTCCCAGCCTGGTGGCGACGCCGCGCTGGTAGGCTTCGCTCGTGACGTCCACCGGGCGTGGCTTGGGTCCCGCTGCTGGCGGTGCCAAATGGCCGGTCAGCGGGACCTCGGGGAGGAGCGGCTTCACCGGGCCGCGTAGACCTTCAGGTGGGCGGACTTCCGCGATGCGGCCGCGCGTCTCCTTTGCGCCGTGGCCCAGCAGCAGGGCAGTCACCGCATCCTGCCCGATAATTTCCCCGAGCTTTCCCCAGTCGCCCTCCTTGAAGGCTTTCCCGGCCTCGGGCAGGGATTCGACCAGCGCTCTGGCCATCTCGTAGGTGAAGTACAGGCTCGCGCCTCCAGCGATCATCCGACCCGTGCCCTTCAACAGCGCCGGGGCAAGATGCATTCCCGCCATGAGGCCCACGTTCTCGGGCGTGGTGAGGGAGGAAACGCCTCGGGCGCCGCCGCGCGCGAGTCCAAGGGCGAATCGCTCGCCTCCACCTGCGCCCGGCGCGGCCTCCGGTACCACACCGCTAATGTCCGCAAGGGGCTCCCGGAGGCCCGGTACCGCCGGCAATTGCCTTCCGCCTCCGGGCGTGGGAACTCTTCGTACTCCTGCCGTCCCGAACTTCAAGTCCCATAGATCGGCCTTCGCATCCGTCGGAAGTGGTAACGCATCGAAAGTCTTTCGGAATTCTGCTCGTGTCTTAACGGCAAGGAACCCGTTGATGGCACTGACTTTCACGGACTCGTCCACGGGTAGCGGATCGAGAACGCCCACGGCTGCCTTTGCCTGCGATTCCATTATTGGCCTGGGGCTTCCGGCCCGAGTATCTGGGGACGCGGCCCCGTACCTCGGTAGGGATTCATCTGGCGACCTCGCCGCGCTTCCTGGAGGTCCATGTAGTCTTTTGCCGCGACCAAACCTGCGCGCCCCAACAGGCCGCTGGTCTTCGGCAGGGTGAACAACAGGAAATCGGTGGTGGCTTGCGTTGGAACCTTGGCCACCTCTGGCAGGAACGCGCTGATTCCGTCCAAGAAGTACTTCGTCGCCCTGGGGCTGTACGCGATTCGGGCTACGACGTATGGCAGAGTCTCCATTGCCACCGCCGCGCCTATCCCGGCTTCCACGCCTCGTGTCATCCCTGCCCCGATGGCCACACCGGCCGTCCCGAGTTGGTAGAGTGCGCGAGCCATCTCGACAAACTGGTAAGTTCGGACGAAGGGCGCGTCCCTCCGCACTCTGGAGAACGCCTCTCCGATGACCTTGAGGCGCTCGAGTGCCGCCGCACCGTTGGGAGTGCTCAACACCTCCTTCAGTGTTGGTTCGCCGTACGCTCCCAGCCTTTGTTTCAGGCCGAAAATGTCCATGTCTCCGAGACCGACGCCTTCTGGTTCCCTGAGGAGGTTCCTCCTGATGAAGGCAGCTCCGAAGTCGTCCCACGCACGCTTCGCGGCCTCGCGCTCTTGCGGTGTACCGAGTGGCGCGTAACCTAGAATAGCGCGCTTCATCGCTTTCGCATCGGTGACGGCGCCGGGCTTGATCGCTCCCACTACCTCCTCTGGATTCTTCTTAAGCAGGGAGGGGACGATGCTGCGCTCGAAAACGTTGTGACCCTGAATCCAGAAGTCCCGGGCGGTCCTCCAGGCTTGGGTCGCATTTGGCCCGATCTTGCTAGCACTGGTTTCCATTGTCCGCGTCAGGGTCTCGGTAACATCCCGTGCTACGGACTGAGCCTGGTTGACGAAGAGTTCATTTTCCTCGCGCCCTACTGACATAAGTAGGGTCCGCAACCGTTGGGCTTCACCGAAGGTCAGGACCTCGGGGCCACCGATGATGTTGTTCATTATCCTAGCCGCTCCTGCCGTGGGTTGGCCGAGCGTCGGGTAGTGAACCGCTATCCCAGACGGTCCTGCGCCGGGCATTTGCTTTACGAACTCTTCAAGTCTGCGTTTCGCTACGGCCTGCACTGGACGCATGTCCACCGCAGCTTGGCCTATCAGTTTGTCTACTTCATCGAATAAGGGTTGTGCTCCTTCGCCCAGCAGTCTCCTGCCGGTGGTCATCGCCTCCATGTAACCTTTGCCGGCTCCTTCCGCGGAGACGTTGGATGATATAGCATCGACGGCTCGATCTATTGCCGTTTCTCCAGCCTTCCTCCCTACGCTTTTGGCCGTTTCAGCCACCGGTCGCCCGAAGAGACCGGTCTCCCCGTAGAACTCAAACGCTTTGCCGACCTCGCCTGCCGTTGTGCGCCCAGCGACTTGGCCAGCGGTCAGGCCCAGCCTCAATTGCTCGTTGGCTTCCTTGACGGCAAGGTTCTCGGGTAGAGTCGCGGCCGGCCGGAAGGGACCGCCTACCAAGCGGCCGGCTGCCTTCATCGGCGTCCCCAGAAGGAGTCGCCCGCCGTACTCCGCGGCCGTGTACTCGGCCGCCGTGCCCAGCGCCTCGCGCACTTCTGGCGGCAATTCCTCCCAATAGGTCTTCTTGCGACCGACTGGCTCAGCCTCTCGCGGAGTCGGGGGTTCCAGCCCGGTGGCTTGCGCGATCGCCTTGCGCGGGATCTCGCCGAGAACCGCGCCTGGCCCCGCAGCCAGAGGACCGCCGTAGGCCGTGGCGATCCCGCTGGTGATCAACGGCAAGGCGCTGAGGCCGAGACGCGCTATGTCTTCGGGCATGGTTTCCGGCAGGGAAGACTGTGGGCGTGCCGGAAGCCGAGCTAGTGTGGGGGCCAAGGTCGGCGTCGCACGCCCCGCGCCGAAACGCAGGTTGAATAGGGCCCCCTTGGTGGCGTCCGGTATCTCGATCGCGTCTAGCCGCAAGACGAGATCTTGCTCCGTAGGTGAGTCGTAGAAGGCTCGCACCGCGGCGTTCTTCACGTCGCCTGGTGCCGCGATGCTCCTGATGATCCTTTCTGCGTCTCCTGGCCTCTCTGGCATCCTGTCACCTGTTCGGTTGGGTGCTGCCGCCGAGAACTTGTGCCTTGATTTCCGCCCACGTCTGTCCTGGACTAGCACGTCCGGTTGGTTTGGGTTGGGTTGTCGGCTTCGCAACGCCGGTGATCGGGGCGGCCACGCTCTGCCAGGTCTCGTCTGTCAAGCCCTCTTGGTCCATGATGTCCTGTTTCATCTTTTGCAGGGCGTCCGTCACCACATCGAGACGTGCCGCCATCGCGGCCGGCGTGTGCCGCGTTGCATCCGGGACATGCTGCTGGATCTGGTTCACCCAGAGTTGGTTTCGCAGGCCCTTTAGGTAGGGCGACACCACCAGGACTCTCAGCAGCGACGTCAGCGGATTGAGTCGGTCATACCTGGGATCGCCGCTCTTGATGCCGAGATTGTAGAGCGCGCCCTGAGCCCGCACCTTGAGCCAATCCCGCGCTTGCTGGTCCAGATCGGTTCGCTGCGAGAGCGGGATTCCATCCGGCCCTGGTTCGTCCAGGATCGCCCTCGTTTGGCGTGCAAAGTCTAACGCCAGCTTGACATTGGCGATGTCCTTCTTCACGGCGACGACCATCGGTCGGCGTCCGACAACTCCGAGTGGTTGACCTACGCCCGCTCCGGCTCCCGTTGGCGCTCCGGGGCCTACTCCAGGGATCGGAGGTAGTCCGGTTGCCGCCGCGCCGGCGCCTGGCATCACCTTGGCTCTGGTGGACGTCGTGGTAACCGGCACAGCGACCATCGTGCCGTCAGGTTGCTGAACGAAGCGGACGCTTCGAGTCGTACTGACGGTCGGCGCCCACCCCGCCGGGGGAAGAATGTCGCGCTGGACGCTCACGATCTTCCCCGTGCGCCAGTCGCGCATCAGGCGAGAGAACCCTGTGCTGGAGTCGGCGTCTGGCGAAAACTCGCCACCCGCGACGTGGGTTGGCGCCTCGGTGGCAGGATACACACTCGCCACGTTGCCACCTGGCCCACGTGTGATGTGGTATTCCTTGTTCGGGTCGATGGGGTTGCCGAGAGCATCCGCAGGTATCTGGCCGACGAGGGCGGTACCAGGCATCGTGCCTGCGACCGCGGTCGTCCCAGTCGGCACGACCATGTGGCCCCGCACGTAGTTGGCGATGTCGGCCGGCGAAGTCAGACCGAATCCTCGCGCTTCGGTTGCCAGTCGGCGCGCCTCCCGCGCGGCGAGGTCCGCCTTCACGTCGGCTCCAGCGCGCGCCTGCGCTTCGGTCACCGTGGTTGCGGCCGCCGCGCTCTCCGCTGGCGTCGGGAACGGGCCTGTGATCGTCCCCTGCGTGGGTGGCCAAGTGACCTCGCTCGGCAGCGTTGCCGCGACTCCCGGCGGCATTCCGGGGATCTCCGGAAGAGTCGCCGTGCCGCCTGGGGCGACCGTGGCCTGCCGCGGCCGCATCATGAATTCCTTTAGTTTCTCGCCTTGGCCGATATCTCCAGGTTGGCCGCCAGCCAACGCCGCCAATATCGCGCCCAAACCGCCCTTCTTCTTGCCCTTGCCGGTTGCCAGTTCTTCGGCCAGGGCAACAGCTTCCGCATGAAGCGATGGGTCCGTGATGTTCGGTAGGGCCTGCGAGATGATCGAGAGGCGCCGTCTCCTCCGTTCCATCTCCTGCTCCTGCTCCTGCTGCTGGAGTTTGAGCGTAGTCTCGCCGTACCCGGAAAGAATTCCAGAGAGTAGATCAGGCATCGTCCTCAGCTTCCCTTTCCTTTAAGAAGTGGTCCGATCAGCATGGCGATCATCTGGCCGATTCCCTTCCCGAGTTCGACGTTCTGTTTGCGTTTCTCCAACTCCTGCTGGATCAGTGTTGCGAGGTCCTGCCCTGACAATCCTGCCGCCCCAAGCCCTTGCTGGCTTAGAATCGAGGCGATCTGTGGCAACTTACTCGCCGCCTCGATCTGCCCGGTTTGCAGTAGTTTGGCGATGTCACCAGCCTGGCGGAATGGGAGTTCGGCCAGTAGTTCGTTCCGGCCGCCGCCGCGCGGAGCGAACTCGGCTGCCGTCTTCCTGGCGGCATCGTACTGCGAGACGATGGTGTTGATTCCGGGGGCGGAGGCCCGGGTCATAGCGGCTGGGTCTCCGGAAGCCATCGCTCCGAAGAGTTTGGTCGCCGGTTCCATCACGTCTTGTGAGGCGGTGAGACTCTTCTTTGCGAACGGTTCGAGCCACTTCGCCATTTCGGAAAGGCCGGTCTCGGCCGTTGGTTCGGTGGTTGAGTCCTTCCCCGGCCTCCATCCAGGGTCCCGCCCCTTGATTATGTTTCCGAGCGCATACCCACCCTTGTAGGCCTCCTCGAACAGACCGACCGGGGTGAGCAAGGATAGCCAGGACATGTCAATCACCTCCTAAAGTACGGCAACAACACTAGATTTCTCGGTTCGCCGTCCGCGCCCACTGAGACCCCACTCAGCGCATGGTGGTGGGCGGAACCGGCTGCGCTGGCTACAACTTGCTGGGGCACGTTATGGTTGTGGGCCGTTCCCACTCCGCTGTTGAAACTCATGGGGTGGGTGTGAACTCCATCCCCCACCTGGATGGCACCAGGACCGGAAACCGGGGTAGTGGGGGTAGGGGCGAGTGTCGATCCCACGACGGCGTGGGTGTGAGCGGCCTCGTCGCTGGTATCCTCAGCGGGAACGGTCACCGAGTGAGTGTGGGCAGCCTCGTCGTCTGTGTCCGCACCGGCCAGCGTCGGAGCGACCGCGGCGACGGCAACCCCCGTATAGGGCGACCCGAGTTTGGGGTACGCTGCTTTGGCAGGCGCCGAAACCAGATCCTCGAGGGTGACATTCGTGGTGGTGCCGTCCGGGTTGGATCGCGCCACTGTTGACCCGTCGCAAAGCTGCCACAGGCCAGCGTTCGGGACCTGTGTGTCCATGCGAATGAAGCCGCTGCCGTCGTCGCACGGCCCAAATTCCCAGGCCGCGCCAGTCCAGCGGAACAGATGGTGGTAATCCGTGGCGTAGAACAGGAAGTCGGCGTCGTTTGCCCCCAGGGCCGGGATGTTGGCCAGAGTCGCCCGCATCGTGCCGCCGAGATACACCCAGGTCTTGACCCCGCCAACCAGGACGTTGTGATAGAACACCGTCCGGTCGGTCTCGTAGCAAACGCAATGCAGAGGGTAATCGCCGGCGGGGTAAAGAGCCAACCGATTGGCGTGCGTGTCCTCGACCAGTACCCCGATCGCGCCGAGCGGCAACCACCTGCCCGGCTCCGTCCTTCCATCGAACCAATAAACAATTCCTTGGAAGGAAACCAAGGCCCCATCCTGACTCATGGGATCGTATAGGACATCAGGCAGGGCATCGACGTAAGGCACGTAAGCCTTCTGCGGCTGCGATAGAAGGCCGGAGAGGCCGGTCACGTTGAGTGGCGCAGCCCCCGGCGCTTGCAAAGCGGCCTGTTGCGCCTGCGCGCCGTAGAGGTTCGCCGCTTCTTGGGAGGTCACATACCCGGCAGTTTCGACTCCCTCGGTGCGTTGGCGTAGCCCGTACACCTCGTCCAGGGTCCGGCGCATGGCCTCCACCACCGCGCGTGGAACCGAAGAATCGAAATTGGGATACCAGGTGCTCATTGACTTAGTTAGTTTGCACCGTCCACCCCGCCGCGATTAGGAAGGCTTTGTCGAGTAGGCCCTGTCCCGTTGGGGTCGCGTTAGTGCCCCCGCTCAGGTCCACCGTGCAGACTGGGTTCCCTCCTACCTGCGCTACCTTGAGGTCTGCCAGGATCGCGTTCACGGCGATCACGGTGAGCGCATTGACGTTGAACTTGAATGTATCAAGTACGCGGGTTCCGAGTCCTCCGGTGTAGCTGGTGAGTTGGTTGTTGGAGCCGTAGAATTTCGTCAGCGCCGTGTTTGTCGCCAAGGATGGGATTGCCCCGGTGAACTGGTTGTTGTGGGCGTAGATCCGCACCAATGCTACGTTGGCGTCCAAGTTCGGGATGCTGCCCGTGAGCTGGTTGTCAACCACGTAAAGGTGCGTCAGCGCCGGGTTCGAACCTAAACTCGGGATGCTGCCTGTGAGCTGGTTGCCGTGGACATAGAGTTCCACCAGCCCCGTCGCCCGGGCAAGAGAAGGGATGCCACCTCGGAGACTCTGGTTGTTAAGGTCCAGAACCGTCAGTCCACCCCACCCATCCTTGGCGACCATCTGAAACGTCTTCAGGGCCGTGGTCGGGTAAGTTTTCGCGGGCGTATTGGAATTCGCCGTGCTCCCGTCACCGAAGTCCCAGTGAACCACCACGCCGGTCTTGGTGAGCCAGGAGGCAAAGGCTGTCGCCCGCGTCTGCCAAGTCAGGTTGGAACCGTGGACGTTGTGTAGGTAGGACGGGCGATTCACCGTGCCGACCGGAGTTTGGCCGAAGGCGACCGATGAAACCAGGAGGAGTAGGCTGGATCTTCTCATGTCAGTGCCTCGTGGCGTACTTCAGGTCGATGTTCAAGACGCCCTGGGTCAGCACCGTGGCCGACCCGTTCCCCCAGTTCACATTCGCGGTGCAGGTGAGGACGGCGTTATGGGCAGACTTGCGGGGCGAGAAAGCTCCGCCATCGCTCCACAGGTTGGTGTCTGTAACCGCGGCTAGCAGATCGTAGGCGGGCGCGTAGATGTCAGCGGTGGTGCCGTCACCGATGGTGCAAATCGCGGTTGTTATCCCGGGCCCGGCGAAGACTGTGGTTGCGTCGATCTCGACCCCTTCCATAACCGAGTTCGCTCCCAACGCCTGGATCGTAATAGTGGCCGTGGTTGAGGCAACCTTAAAGGCCGTGTTCGTGTAGGAGAACGCGTAATTCCTCCAGGGTCCGAGGGCAGGCCCATCGCTAAGTTCCGTGGAGGCGTGACCGGCAATCGAGGTCACGGTTGCGGAACTGCCCGTCACGTTACTGGGCTGAGAGCACTGGGCCGCACCGGAGGCATTGACGCCCAGAGCTACATTTGGCAGGGTACAATCAGTGGGATCAGCCGCAAGCGCCGAGGCGGTCTGGGCGTTCCCAGCCAACGCCGCCGTGATCGTCGTCGCCACGAAGTTCCCGCCCGCGTCCCGTATGACAATCCGAGAAGGTGTATTCAGGCCTGTGGCGCCGTGGACCGATGTAGCGTTGATGTGGGCGGTCAGGGATCCGGCAGGAGCCACCAGGGCCCAGGTGTTCGCCACCGGACAGGTATAGAGTCCCACCGTGGGTGTGGCGGTGGTCAGCCAGAAGACCTCGCCCAGGAATGGGGTACAGGTCGCTGGCAGGGTCGCCCCGGAGCGCACACGTCTGGCTGTGTAGGTCGTGATGCCCTCGGCGAGGAGGGATGCCGAGGACATCAGAAGCAGCGTCAGGAGAGTCAGTACTGGCCGTTTCATGCCGTCTCCAGTTCCACGTTGATCAGAGCGCCGGGGGTATCAGACCGGAGATACCTGTTCGCCACGCGAACGTTTTTCAGGTTCGATGTGTAGACCCGCGAATCCCCTGCGACCAGGGTGTACCCGCGCCTGCCGGCCCCGATGTGGGCGTCCCCGACCGAGACGACGGCGTTACCGTTGCCCCAATCGGACTGAAGGCACAGTTGCCTTGCCGCCGTCGGGCAGTTCGGCTCGATTGCCCTGAGCAGGTCCAGCAAATGATACGGGGTGTTCGCGGCGACCAACGTCACCGTCACCGCCACGTATTGTAGGTCCATCTTATCCTCCTCAAATCCGTGCTCCGCTCTCTCTGCTTTCGTCCCCGAACGGCCGCACAACCGAATATCCGCCGGTCTCTCCCCAGGGTTTCAGCCGGATCTCGGTGTCCTTCTTGAACAACCGAAGAGGCGACCCGGAAGAGATGCGCCAATCCCACGCTCTGCCTTTCATCGGCTCGAACGGCAGGTAAGGCCTGATGTACTTGCTCAGGCTGTTTGGCAATTGGTAGGTGAAGACGTTCCCGTCCACCGTAACCGTGAGCTGGACACCGCCCAGCGAGATGTAGGCGAAAAACCCATCGCGCGCGTGCTGGTACCCCGGCAGATCGTGGCTCGTTCCCTGTGTCTGCCAGATCGACGCCTCCTCTGGCATCGGTTCGCCGACCCATTCCACCTTCATTAGTCTCCAGTCGGCGGGATCGATGGGAACCAACCTGGCCATGTGCCCCATGAACGGTTCGAAGCTGTACGGGTTCTCGATCTCTCCGCTGTGGTTGATCGTCAGGGTGGTGGCCAACTGACCGCCATCGTATTCCACGCGCACCGTGCGGTCCGCCCCCCGCGTGTCAGCGGCGATTCGGCATCCCTGCACCCACATTGAACGACCGAAATACATCCAGTCGGTCGCTCTGAGAGCCGTGTCTTCGGGCTTTGGGACCCAAGCGGGTTCCCAAGCGTACAGTTTCGGAGCTACGGTGGACGAGGACCAGGCGATATCCAGGCCCATGTTCGGCGAGAGGTACCCTGCGCCAGAGTATAGGTCGATGATCCTCGGTGCCTTCCATGCGGTGTTGACGATTGTGGGTGGTGCCAGGACCGCGTACTCCCCGAACCCCGGAGTAACCGTCAGGTCCGCCCCCGCGCTGAAGGATTCCAGCCAAGCGTCTCCGTACAGTTTCCTCGCCCGGTGATCTCCCATGGACGGGGTCCGGGTTCGGATCTGGCAAGCGATTGCAGCGCCCGCATCGGAGTGGCCGCCAGCCAAGTATACGAGGCCGTCATCGCCGCCCGAGAGCAACGCGTGAACGCCGGCGCCCTCCTCGCCGTAGTGCATAATCTGCCCCGGCGTGTACTGGTCCTGGAACCATCCCTCGAGTTTCGTGTCGTAGACCAAGGTCTGCTTGTGGCCGTCAGTGTCCACGTAGTCGAAATAGAGGAACCCATCGCCGTAGGAAAGCCGGAGATGAGCTGTGTCTGCCATGTTCGGCGGCTTGAACCCGTTGACCTCGACGCCCGCGATGCCCTCGTGGGGAAAGAGCGGGTACAGATCTTGGTCGGTGATCGACACTGACTCGCCTCCGGCGGTTTCCCGGATGCCATCCTTGACGATGAACCAAATCTTGGGACCTGCTGCGAGTCCCCACCGGCACCAAAGGCCTCGGCCGAAGGGAACCTCCTGGGATTCGAGAACGTTTGGGCCTTGGGATCGTCTCACCCAGAATGCGCGTTCTGGACTGAAGGCGATCGACTTGCCATCGTACATGCACCCGTTCATTAGCGGCTCGCTCGGAGTGGTGACCTGAAGAGTGTACTTTTCGGGCGCGGAATCGGGGTCATGCCCCTTGGTGCACCGCACCGTGCCAGCGTTGTTGTCGTCCCCGCAGGCGAAGAACATACCTTCATCGGGCGAAGGTCCCCACATCGCAGGCAATGGCTGGCCGAGTAGGACCGGCTCGTTGATGGACCAGGTTGCGCCGGCGAGCACACCCGCGGACTGCACCAGATCCACCCGCGTGGTCGAGGCGGGCTGGGCGTAGAGCTCGTAGGGAACCCCATCTATGACGATCTGGGTGCCGCGCGCCCATCTGGTGTTGAACCCGTCGCCGCTGACCCAAGCGACGGCTGTCCCCACTGCATTACAAGTCCCAGACTTCGGCAAATCCGAAATCGGGAACGGCTGATAGGCGTCGGTCTCGAGAGGCTGGTTGCCGGCCACCGCGAGGTCTGCGCCGTCATCATCGAATGTAGGTGTAGCGGAGTTCGCGGAAACCCCCACCCAGTGCCACTCGTCGATGTTGCCGCCGAACCGTTCCCAGTCGAGTTTGTCCACCTGTGGGTCGGGTGACTGCACGCCGGCGAGGTGGACCCGTTGCCGGAAAGGAATCACGCCTGCCCTTGTAGCCGGGCCTTGCAGCGACTTCGCGCCGGTCGCGGAGGAACGGTACCGGTAGCGGTATTTGTACTCGGCCCCGCCGGTCGAGTCGGGTCCGTAACTGCCGCGAACGTACCAGGCGTCAAGTCGCAGGATCGTGTCCGCCGTGACGTTCAGGGACACCCTGATGCTGGCAATCAGGTTCAGCCCGCGAGTCTTGTCGGACCCAATGCGGGTCAGCTCACCCACTCTGAACCGCAGTTCGGTCCACTGCTGTGCGCCAGTGACCGCCTGTACAGCCGCCGGGAACGCAGGTTGCGGCGTTATGACGTACCGACTCGGGTCCTCGTATCCACCGTCCATGCCGGGGTACTCGCCCGGTGGGATCTCGGGTGGAGGCGGCGCCGTCGCCTCCTCGATAATGTCCCGCTGGACAACGCGTTGGGCCGTCGTCGGAACCGTCAGTCTGTCCACGGTCACCGGAGTGAGGTCTGCGGACTGAAAGGCCTTGAAGAAGTAATTCTGGGTGAAATCGATCGTCGTCGCATCGCAGTCGAACTCGACCTTCCCTTCGACAACGTTCTCGGGTTTATCCACCGAGATGGAAATGTGGATCTCGTCGTCGTCGCGCACGGGTCTGGTTCCGATGGAGGACAGATCCAATGTGGCCGCCCGCGTCAGATACCCGATGCCTTTGGCGATCGTTGACTGTACGTAGTTCGTCGTCAGGGTTTCGGGCGACACGTGCGAGTTGGTGCAGTAGGCGCGGAAAGACGGGACGCCAGCGACCGTTTCCCCGTCCGGCTGAGGATTGACCGTGGAGCATCGAAAGCAGGGGACGCCGTTAGGTCCATCCGTGACGCTAAGAACCCGCACGTACTCCTCAAGCAATCCGCCGGCCGCTATGAGTAGCATGGCGTTGGGACGGAGCTGGAGCGAAGGAGTGGTCAGGACGATAGTGCAGAGACCGGTCCCGCCCACGTCGTAGGCGATCTTTAGAATGATGGTGTTAGTGATCGCTTGGTGAACCGCTTGTACCAGGACGGTTTCCGCGGTCCCGCCCCCAGTATTGATGCTCAGGAGCATCCCAGGTTGGATGCCCTCGTCGGCTGCCGCCGGCCGAATGCAGGCCCATCCAGGCGCGCTGGAGTCGTAGAGCGCCTTGGTGATCGTAGTGTTGACTCTGGCCGCGGCGGACGCGACTCCAGCGGTTGGCGCATTCGCCCAGCCGACTGCCGTCTCAAAGTCGCTGATCAGCTTGTAGGCGGGTGCGCCCAACTCACTCACGGGTGCAACGAGCGGTGGCGCGATCCCCATGGCGTAGTCGGTTCCATTGGGGAGGATCTTTCTCATGCGCAACCTGTCGGCCACGTACATCCAAGGTTGCGGACTTCGTTCCGGGCGGTGAGGCACAAGGGAGAGTGGGTCACCCGAGTAGCTGGTGTCGCGCACGGTGAAGGCGGTTTGCCCTGTGTACAGTTTCGTGCCTGCTCCGATCACGCGCGTCCAGGCGGGTGATGCCCCCGGCAGTGGATCGTTCAGGCGCCGGATCGAATGCACTTCAAGTTGGTCGAGCGGCATTGGATCAACGACCGAGATTCCGTCGCGGGCTTCGATCGTGCCTTGCTGCCTGACGCGCACATTCCGAAGGATCGGGTACTTGCCCTCTGGCATGACGTCGGGCGGAAGCGTGAGATTCACGCCTTTGCACAGGAAGTGCTCGGTTTCGCGCTTGAAGTCAGCCATCAATGCTCTCGCTCATCCATTGCTCGGTATTTAGTACGCAAGGCATCCGAAGGTCAGCCAGTCGTTGACGACGGTGGTGCCGGAAAAGGTGGCCGAGACCGTGGTACTGGCCGTCTGCCTAACCGCGTTGGGCGTCGTGAGGTTACTCGCCCAGCAGGTCCACCCGTTGGGCGCTGTCTGTCCCGTTCCCATGGTCACGGTGGCTGTGCAAACCCCGGTCAAATTAACCTGGAACTTTCCAGCGGTGGATCCTCCAGTCGCGTTCACAGCCGTGCATCCGGCAGCGGAGAACACAAATCCCCCAGAAACGAACCCATGGGCTCTCGCCGATCCGCCAATGTTCGCCTTGTAGGCGGCCGAAGCATCGGCTCCGACTCCCAGGTTGCCGAACAGCGACACGTCTCCTCCGACGATTTCCTGGAGACTGACGTTGCTGACGCTGCCCACGAAACTGTTCCCGTAAAACCCCGCGCTGGGTGAGGTCGCAGTCGCCGTGATGTACTCCACTTGCGCCGTCACATTCGCAGAGGTAATCAGGCCGAGGGTGTTGCCCACCGAGGTCTGCATGTTTCCGCTTACGAATCCTGAGACCGTGTAGGTGAGCTTGTACCGGTGCCCCGGTAGGACGACATTCTGATAAAGAAACCCTGAAACCGGATTCCCCGTAGCGAATCCTCCCCCTAGCACCCAGCCTGGGCTAAAGGTCCATCCGGCAGGGCTCGCGAACGTTGGGTTGACGAACAGATTTGGCCCGAGGATACCTTTGTCCTGAACGAGGAGCGAGTTAAGAACCTGGCCGGACCCGAGATTGATTACGCTGTTGGTGACTATCCCGAGGACACTGGCCGCCACCGCCGATCCCGGACTTTGGTGGACGCGCGGAGTCTGGACCTGAATGTTCGCGTTGTCGAGGATCACGTTGTCCGCGTTGCTGATGAAGAACCCGCCTGCCCCCGTGGCCATGTTAGCCGAGGTGATCGACAGGCCCCGGACCGTGTACCCGCTCCCGTGGGGGTACTGGCTGATTTTGAACGCGATGTGTGGAATGGTGCCCCCGGAAAGGACCTCGCCTACACCGTTGTTGAACACAATCGGTCCCGGCGCCGTTCCGTTGATGGTCTGGATCTCGACGTAATTGCCGTACTTGGGGGCTAGGTCGTACCCATCGAATTCCCACCCATAAAGGAGGCCGCCCCCATAGTTCACGAGTTCGATCAAGGCGACGTTGGCGGGGTCGTAGCTGAGAACGGTGGTGTTCCTGAACAGATTTATCTCGGTGGATCCCCCGAGAGTGAAGGCAGGAAAGCTCAGGTCATTGGCGCCCGATGCGTAAATTCCGTACTGCGCCCCTCCGCCTCGGATGTCGATGGCCAGGCCGTCGAATGAGTTCCCTTCGGAAGAAACGATGTACAGCCCTACCACGGAAAAGGAACCGATCACAGTAACGTTTCTGAATATGTGCTGCCCCGCTGAGGCGAAACCAAGTCTGGACATATACAGGCCGGACTTGGGGATCACTGTGGCGTCCCCCACCAACGTCACGTTCTCTACGGTGACCCCGTTCACGGGGATCTTGTCGGTTGCCCCGGTGAGGTCCAGAATCGTGTGCCCGGTGTGCTTGCCTACGATGGTGCAAGCCGGAGAAGCTGTCGGCCCGTCCTGACTGGCGGACCAGTTGGCCCCGATCAAATGCTGGTAGGGATGGAGGTGCAGAGGAGCGGTGCTGATGTACCGGCCGGCCGGGCAGTACACCCGCCTATTTGCGTGCAGGGCGGCTTGGAGGGCTACGGTGTCATCCGTCGTCCCATTCCCCGTTGCCCCGAAGTCCTTGAAACTCACCACATCCTCGATGACCTTGCCCTTGAACAGCCGGGATACGGCCCCGACCCCGCTCTGGAGGATCTGACGGTCGAAGAACTGGTAGTCCCCCTGTGTAAAGGACGGCGCGATGCCTCCGCCGGAGAACCGCACATCGTAGGTTCCGTCGTCAGCATAGAAGTACCAGGCGCCATCGGAAGCCGCTGTGAACGGATTACTCACCTTGAGCGTCCCGAAGTCATCCTCGTAGATCACCGCCAAGGGGAACAATATCCCGGCCTTGTAAACGGTCACCGTGCACGAGGGGAAACTCCCCTGTACCTTCGTGATCGAAGCGTAGCTCATCGTCGTGACGGTCCTGCCGCCTTGTTCGCAATAACCCTGGAGTTTTTGCCTGGCGACTGCCGGCCATGTAAGTCCTAAAAGGCCAGCAAGAATCATGATCGCCATTCTAAGGCGCGGCATATTCGACAACCTCCTTACTGGTATCTGATTTGCGGCGTGGGCGTTGTTTCGGTTCTCTGAGTGTTTCCCCGAAAATGGCTGCGAACTCCGGGATGTCCGCATTGAGTTTGTCGTATTGAAGCGCCGCCAAACGCATCAGACGCTCGAGCTGGGGCAAAGTGGCCTGGAACTCCGCGCCGCCCATCTTGAAGGCGGCCAGGTGTACGGCGTAGTCCAGGATCGCGTTCAGGCTGCCGCCGGTCAGCAGGATTGGATCGTTGTCCAGGACGGGAACGGGCGCCTTCACGCCCAGATCGAGTCCGATGGAGTACACACCATCCGGGACTTCGGTTACCACAGCCAAATTCAGGCCCGCTAACGCCACGACCTTCGGCCTATCGGCCGTGTTCATCCAACCTGGCTGATCGTGGTCCAGATCCGCAACTGAACAGAACGGCACGGGCATCCCATTAATCGCGGCGTGGACGGCTGGGTAACCACACCTCGCCAGAGCGCACCCCTCTCGCCAGCGCCCCTCAGCGTACTGGGACCGCAGGGGGTCGCGCGCGGGTCCATCCCTGCCCAGGAGATCCGCCAGGACGCCCCACTTCACCACCCAGGCGTAGTCGTCCGGGATGCCGAGGATCACGCCCGTCGCCGGATCCAAGGCGGCTCCCGCTCTGACTGCGAGCATGTCGAGTTGGCCCGTGTCGGAGGGCGGTGGCGCGAGTTGTAGCCTGAAGGGGGGCGTTCCGGCCACGCTGTAGACCTGTGGTGGAGCGGGGTTGACCGACCACGCCCGGAAGTATGAATTCAATCGCGCTTCGTCTTCGCGCCACAGGTGCGTGTAGATCCCCTCTGGGGTCTGCCAAGCTAATCTGCGAACATCTATGACGTCCGGATCGAGCTGAATTCTGCCGGCTGGAGGCGGGATGATTGGCTCAGTGGAGTGGGTCACCACCGCCCCGGTTTCCGCGAGGAACTGGTCCCTCCGCCGTTCCATCGCTTGGGTAATCGAGGGGAGATCGAACATCTCCGTACCTGTCCAGACCGTGGGTGTGGGCGGCTCCAGGAGGTGGTACTCGATAAGCGTCATCAGATCGCGGTCCGTGACCGTGTACCCGAGTCTGGCGGGAGCCTTCGTCGGCAGGTCGTAGAAGGGAATTCCAGTCTGTGTCTGGAACACTACCCGGTCGCGGTAGTATCCGGTCGCAGCGTTCCAGGTCCTCAGAGCCTCTTGTACGTACAGGCGCAGTTCGGGCGGACTCCAGAAACGAGGGGGGTCGCCCAACTGGGAGGCGACCGCGGCCCAGGCTGCGCCAAGGAGCATCGCGCTACCAGATCAGTCCAGTGCGCTCATCGGGGTGTCGAGTGCTGGCCCCGGCTTGTGGCCTCCACCGCCCGGGCCACCACTCATCTGGATGGCGCTGTCGGCCGCCGTATTGATCGCGCCGGGTGCTGCGGCGATTTCCTCGAAGAACTTCACCGGGATCCCACCTGGGGACCGCGGCTTCGTCAGACCCGGTGCGGGATTGACGTCAAAGACGCCTTTGGGCGTGCTGGTTGCGCTTGGAACGTTCGGCACATCCATCGGGGTGTTGATCCCTGCCATGCTCTGCCTCCTCTTGCCCGGTACTCAGGCGTACCAGGGGTCGTGACTCTGAAGCCACGATGCGCTCACCGGCCCGATCATCGAGGGCTCGTCCTCGCTTTCGAACACGGTGGTTACGAAAATCCTCTGGTCCTGCACGATCGCGTTCTGGAGCAGTTTGGCGTACATGCCCTGCTCCTGAGTGCGAAGCGTGTACCAGTTCACGTCGGCCAGTTCCTTGAACCGGCCCATATTTGCGATCGCCCATGAGAAGGCGGTGATCCGGGCACCGCTCATCACCAGTTCATCCGGGATGACTGCGGGCCAGGTGTCGGCTTCGGCCAAGTCTCCACCCTTTCTGAAGTACCCGGCCGTGTATGCTTGTCCCAAACTCGGATGCGGCCACAATTCGTAGATCGGCTGGCCGGTAGTCGGGTCTGCGGCGTAACTGACCAGCCAGAACGGCATCGTGGCGGCCATGCGGAACGGGTCGCGCCGGTCCAGTTCCTCCTTCGTTCTGTGGAGGTTCCGCCTTCGGAATCGATATCCGCTCACAGGATTTCGCAAGGTCAGCCAACCTTTGAAATCGGTGGACGGCGGAGGAAAGTAGCAGCGGAAGACCGTGTAGTTCACGCCGGCGTCGGAGGTCTCCTGGTAGGCGCGGTCGAGGGTGAGGGTCGCGGCGGGCGAGTCGTAGGCCGAAATGTTGTAGATCGGCCGGCCGGCCAAGCGGAATTGACGCTGTGTGAGAGGCACGCCCGACCCGGAGAGGGCGATGAGGTCCCACGCGGCCTTAGCCGCAGCGTCTCCGACCACATCGGCAGAGTACTGGGTCGTCTGGACGGTTCCGGCGGTGACCGGATCGACGGCCACCAGGACGCCCTCGGCCTGCTGGAAGCTCCAGCACCGGGCGTCCCGGATTGCTCGCCATGCTCTTTGAACGCAGCGTTGGGCGCGGAACGGAGAAAGGGGCTCGATGTCTCCCTTCAGTTCATTCCACGCGTCTGCAAACGTCAAACTCATGGCGTTTCGCCATCATCTCCACCGCCGTCGCCGTCGCCTGCCGTCAGGCGATGCCGACCGCCCGTACCGCCACACCCCTGGTATTCAGGACCGTGCCCGGTGCGCACTCTGCGCCCGTAGCTGCGACCCGCCACATGAGCCTGAACGATGGGACTGGATTTGGCCCGGCTATTATGGTGGCCGGCAGGATAAGTGCTTCGTACCGACCGTCGTCCGAAAGGGTGCACTGGGCGAACTCGAGATACTTCAGCCCGAGGTCCTTCGTCTGAATCAATTGGCCGCCCGTAGGCGGCACTCCGGGAACGACCGCGACGTAACTCGCTGGGCCGATGATCGCTGTCACGACCTCGGTCTTCGCGCCGATCGGTTGAGGGTATCCGGGAACTGGAATCATCGCCTGTCGCCTCCCCTCAGAAGTTGTCGAATCCGGGTCGGAGCTCGACCAACCCGATCGCGTTTTCGACCGGCTGGTCCGAGGCCACGCCCAAAATCGACCGGACCTCAACAGAGGTCAGTGGCGTCGCGTCGTCGAGCACCTCGCCCACGTCGTCGTTGTTACGGCAGATGACGAGATCCTGAGCCTGAGGCGAGGTTTTGGTGATCATCCAGGCGTACTGGATGGAAGCCAACCCCTTGGTTTGGATGAACCCGTAGTACCCGCCGTGGATGTGGTTGATGAAGATCCCGGCGATGCAACCGGTGCCGGGCGGCGGGATGCTGGTCACCCGGAAATTGAGACGCGCGTCAACGTTCCAGTAGAACGCTACGTGGCCCCGTATCGGGTGGGCGTGGTCCCAAACTTTGACGTACTGGTAAACGCCCCCGTAGAGCAGACCCACTGTCAGGTCGCTCATCCTGGCGGCATCTTCGTGGGTGAGGCAGAGTTTCGCCCCGAGTTGGCCCCCGAAACGTGCGGTGCCAGTCGTGACGTTTGGCGTGCCGCCGATGGCGACATCGTCCACAGCGTTCAGTTTTCGGCTGACGCTCAGGATTTGGTGAATCAGGTTATCTGGCATGGTTTCCTCCTCAGCCCCCGATCCCCACGTACTGCTTGTTCAGGCGCGGAGCGTCGCACTCCAGATTGAGGGCGGCCTTGACCTGGCCGGCTACGCGCGTGTTGTCCTGATCGGGCATAAAACCGCTCCAGCCGAACCCGTACTCCGCATCGTCGGTGATTCGGAGGGCCCAGGTCTTCGTGTTGAACCAGCAGAAGACCTCTGCGATGATGCAAGCTATGTTCGCGGGGAAGAGGGAACGCGCGGACGGGGCCATGCCGGTGGTGTTCACCGTGCCCGTCAGGTAATTGCCGAGATCCGGGTCGTTGACGCCGTACCGCAGGGACGGGAAATAATCGTCCTTCAGGACCATGGCGCTGTTGAACCGGAAACCCATCAAACCCCAGATGGGATCCCGCTCCTGGGCGAAACGCTGTTGAACGACCAGCCGCTCCTTCATGTAGGTGATGGCGGCCTTGTTGGCGACTCCCAGATCCGGCTCTTCCGCCGGTCTGTCGATGCCGGTGATGGAAACATCCTGGTAGCCTTCCTCCAGGAGGTTGTAGGTGATCGGTCCTGGGGCGCCGGCGCCGTCGCCGCACCACAGCGGAATCGAGTTCAGCGTGGAACCGATCACGCCGTTTCTCAACTGCCCGCCGTAGTTCGGGAACCGGCTGCCTTCCCAACCCGGGGTGATGCCGTCGTTCATGCCCTCGATCCATCCGTTGATGCAACCCACTCGATTGCCGACCACTCCGCCCCCGGCCGGTTGGCCGTGGCGCGCCAGGGCGACCGCCACGATCGCGCTGATCGTGTTCATGGCGATCCTCAGCTTCGTGTCGATGATGCTGAAGACTGCCCGTGGTCCCTTGTTCTGGACCTGGATGACCTCTTTGAACTCCGAAACATCCGTGTAGCAGTATTTCGGCTCGAAGAGGGTCCCGGCCAGGACCGGGCGCACGGTGATGTTGAAGTTGGCGCCTGGCAGGTAGAATCCCCCGTTCAACGGCGCGTACGCGAACGTGTGTTGCGAAGCGACGCCGCCTCCGAAGGGTGCCAGGCAGTGGTGCCGCAAGTACGCCAGAAACGGCGCGTTGCGGAAAAAGTTGTCGCGCACGACCGCGGGATAGATCTCCTTCAGGGTCGTTGCGTTGAGTTCGTCCATCTGCGGGTCCACCGCGTTTTCTCCCTACTGCTTGGGGCCAGTTGCGGGACTGCCCGGCGCGTAACGATGCTCGATGTACGCCGCGACAGCGTTGTCCACTCCGCTGTTGGTCCTGATGGTTTCCTGTGTTCCTTGGATCTGTTGGGTCGAGGGCGGCTTGAACGCGGTCAGGACGGGCGAGTGTTGCTCGGGTCGGGCTAGCGGCGGAAGACCTTGTTCCGACCGGACTTCCGCTTCCCTCTTGGCAACAGCCGTGTCGATCCTGGCCTGTATGGCCTCCTCCGTTTGCTGAGTTCTCCGCTCGGCCACCTTGTTTTCGTCCTCCCACACCTTCCGCAATGGCGTCCCTGCCTTGAGGGCGCGATCGACTAGCCCGCGCACGTCCGTGAGCGGCTTGCCCGGGAAGAGGATCGCTTGCTCGACTTGAATGTCGAAGAGTTCGGCGGCCATAAACGGGAGAGCTATGACCGCTGTTTCGAGTTCTTGGAGCTTGGATGGCCCTGTTGCGGATCCGGTTGTGGTTCCGGCGGTTCCGGTGACCTGAGTGCCTGTACTGCCTTGACCGACTCCGTTGCCGGCCGCTGCGTTGGTTGGCGCGATCCCGAGTTCCGTCGGATCGAGGCCGTAATCCGTGGCGATCTGCCTGAACTTCGCCTCGATCGCTTGACGTGCGTCACGTTCCTGCTTCGCGGTCAGATCCAACTGCTGGATCTGGCCCTCCGCGGTCTGTTTCCACCTGACGAGTTCGCCCTGGAGCGCTAGAGTCGCCTCCTCCTTCTTCTTCAGGGCGTTCATGTTCGCGCTGTAGTCCGCCTGGCGGAGTCCGTCCTCGTGTCTCGCCGTCAATACCTTGGTTACTGCTGGTCTGCCTAGAAGAGTCGTCAACGAGGCCAGCTCCTCGGGTGTGAGGGCGCCTTCCGCGTTGAGTTCCTTCAACCAAGCTGAGAGTTCAAATGCCATAGTTCACCTCTGCCTTCTCCGCGCCAGAGTCGCGCCGAGTTCCGGCCTAAATTTCCGGCCCCGTTCCGCTACCCGACCACTGGAGGTGCGGGCGCTTCGGGTCCGGGTTGCGAACCCACGACCTTCACCATCGCCTGTATCAGTTTTTGCTTGACCTCCTGCATGAGGTCGGCAACCACTGGGTACTGGCGGGCAAACGCCTCTACGCCTGCCTGAAGATCGCGGATCTGCATCATGACCGCCCGACTGAGGTCCTGGGTGTCGGTACGGGGAGTCGCTTGCGCTTGCGGCGGCGCTCCCTCGAGCAACCGCGCTACGCCGGCGGCGCCCTCAGGCGCCTGGCCTGGGACCATCGCTAGACTGGCCATGAGTTCATCTGCTCCTTGCGGCGCGGACCCTTGCGGATCGCGCCTTTGCTTTCCTGACTACCGAGTTGGCCGCCATGATCGCGGGCTTCTCCGAGAACCCGCGTTCCAGCATGGAGTTGGCGACGTGTGCGGCCTGGCGGCTCCGCTTGGGCGTGTTGGCCTTCTTGCTGTGCTTCCATCGCGCCTTGGGGTTCCAGGGCATTCAGCGGTGGAACCTCGTGTCAACGGTTCTTTTGGCCATCAATCCCGCCCTCTATCGGCACCCGTGGCATGACGAGCACTGTCGGCACGCGACGCCTCCCTTTGGTTTCGGGAGACCACGGGACATGAAGGTCATCTTTTCCTGCCTCTTTGCCTGCGGTTTTTCGTATTGCTTCATCGGCGACCTCCTGGCCGACCACAAACAAAAAGGGCCTCGGAGCGTCCGATATTTGCTCCGAAGCCCTCTTTTGGATCCCGTTAGAGTCCTCTCGGACTCGGCGGTCCTTCGGGTGCTTCTCCATTCAGAGGTTAAGCGCCAGACCCGGTGGGTGTCAAAACATTTCCGCTGTCTCCCGTTCTATGACAGTCTGGCGCACCGACCCCGATTCTCGCTCGTGCATCTCGGGCGCGCGTTGCCGCCACTCGACGGCGGCTACCTTACCCTGGGAGAAGTGGAGGGTCATGCTACCTGTTCTCTTTGAGGCACTTACGGCCCTTATCAACCTCCGCAGATCTACCTTGCCGAACCGCTCATGGAGCCAGGTCTCCGTTGCGGTCGGAGTGAGCACTGCTTCGGCTTCCTGTGGCATTGCCAACCTCATCCGCTCTCGCTAACCGTGGCGCGGGTTCCAGAATCCTTGGAAACCATCTTTGGAGGTTCCTGCCCACTGGGCGGACGTCCGGGCGGGTTACCGCCGCCCGCGCCCCCGAGTAAGCTTGCGATGCCTCCCGATTGCGCCGCGGCGGCCGCTTCCGCTTGCATCTCTCCGGCCATCTCGCCCTTCATGCGCGTCCAAGCCACCCATCGCTCGATCACGTTCTTCGTGCCCTCGGGCTCCGGGCCAAAGTCGGGCAGGTCCATCGCTTCGGCAATGGTCCATGGGTCCAGGGGGAACCCGCTCCGGAAGAGTTGGACCAGCACCATCTGCCGGCTGAGTTGGGTGATCTGGTGGGCGCTGTAAGGTGTCACGTGGAACGTGAAGTTCTCGGCGTGGCGCCTGACGCGCGAGTAGTAGTCCTCGTTGGCCTCCTGCTCCGTGCGCGCGGGGATCAAGTTGCCCGGATCATAGTCCACATCCTCGACAGACCAGCCATCCGCGCCGAGCATCTGCGTCCGGCGCTTCGCGTTGTACCACTGGAAGATGAGGTACTTGATCATGTCCCCCAGTTCGGTGACCCCGCGCTCCATATTTCTGGACTGGTCCTGTGGAATCGGGCCGAGCACTTCGAAAAGCTTCTCGATGGTGTCGGAAGCGGGCAGTTGGCGAGCTTTGGCGAGCGCGGCCATATCGCCGTGCGCCGCTACGTAGTCCATGTCGAGAGTGAGCACCTGAAGCAGCTCGAAGATCCATTGCGGGATGTCGTAATACGCTGGCGGTAGAACCGGCGTGATGGGCGGGCCCAGCGCCATGTTGACGCCCATCCGCATGTTGGGTTGGCGCGTATCGAAGGCGGCCATTGTCGATTCGGCGATCTGTCCTTCATCGAATATCAAGGGTGGCCGGATTCGCGCCTGCCCGTTGTCGTCGATCAGCCTCAGGATGCGGTTGCGGGCTGCCTGGATGCTGGCCCCATCCCTGAGGGCGGAGAACCCGAGGTAACTCCAGGGCCAGTCGTCGAGGGAGAACTTCACGATGGGGACCTTCCTGTGCCACCAGGGGCTCGGACCATCCTCGAGGACTACGGCCTTTGTGGCGATCATCAGTCTCCTGGCCGGGAACAGGAGTGCGTCCTCCCAGGTCGCCTTGCGGTAGAGCGGGTGGCCGGCGGTGTCGTTGACGCCGGAAGGTATGTCCATGCCCACGTAGGGAACCGTGTAGGACCAAGAAGTTCCCGGTTTCCCCATCGGGATGACCCTGCCGGTCTTATTAATCGACAGGTCGAGGATGTAGGTGTTGAAGATGTCAACTGTGGGCCAGGACTCCTCGCGCTCCCTGTCCTGGTCGGTGAGTTGGAGGGCGGGTGAGACGAACCGCTGGAGTTTCTTCAGGCCTTGGCGCAACCAGGTGGGGCGCGTCCGGTCGGGCACGATCCGGTCGGCGAGCAGAGGGTACATCGCGTGCGCGAGCGCGATCGGGACTTCCGTCTTCAGGATGACGGCGTAGGCCCGCTGGAGGTTGCCATCCCGCGGCAACTGCACCGGTAGAACGTCCTTGGCGCCGTAGGTGTAGAGTTTGATGTCCCCGCGCCCAGTAGCCCAGAAGTCGCGCTCCCAGATGGGCGAGATGTAACCGGTGGCTTCCACGGCGGCGTACTGGACAGCCTCGCGGATGCTTCGGTCGGCGAAGGTGGTGTGATACCAGGCCTTCACCAGCTTGCCCAGGAGCGCTCCTTGGTCCGCGAGTTCCTTGTTGTCGGTCTTGTAGTTCCAGATCGGACGCAGGTTGCTGAGGGTGGCGACGATCTCCCTGACCTGGCGCTTTAGCCGGTTTGAGTGGACTCGCGAGAGAGCTTGCGGGATCCTCTCGTCGCCTGGGCCGGCCAGGATGTCCATGGCGCGGTCGATGTCCCCGTACCCGCGCTGGGACTTTAGGAAGTTGGTGCCTTCCTGGATTGCTTCGTTCAGCCACCCGAGGGTGACCTTCTCGTCGGTCGGCTCGCCCTT
>Ga0315296_10001075_pt1 | contig 24053 bp, 27 predicted proteins | sample YL17G14_18_MG_FD_203921 | JGI IMG/M metagenome (GOLD analysis project Ga0315296, IMG submission 203921) | Sediment microbial communities from Yellowstone Lake, YNP, Wyoming, USA - YL17G14_18 | ecosystem: Environmental > Aquatic > Freshwater > Lake > Sediment | place: USA: Wyoming | collected... | reverse complement strand
TCCCAGAAGAATTGCTCAGATAAACTAGGATAGGAAAGTTAGACAGAGTGATGTCTATATCATTATGGTCGATCGTCAGTTTTACACGTTTGTCCCAGCCGCTGAGCCAAATCGGGGCTGTGACAGTAACCTTTGCGCTCGTTCCGTTCGCATAGATGGTGCTTGAGCCTGCTGTGCCAGACTGGAGGACGACCTCAGGCTGAGTAACCGTATCACGGGAACTAGTTGACATGTCGTAGTGGGCGACGCCCGTCGCAACCATAGGCTCGATTAATAGAATAAGAAGGGTCAAGACTAGGCCTAAGGCCTTGACCCTTCTCCTATCTGGGTTACCCATATCTCTCGTGTCTCCTTTCCTCTTTATGAAAGAGGGGAAATGGGGGTGTTACTTCACGTCTAGGGCTATGGTGATGATACAGCTCACGTTGTTCTTTGCACCTGCTACAGCCTCTGTCACCACCTTTATCGTCCACTCCGCACCCGCGCCTATGGAAACATAGCCAGTCGGATTAGGCGTATTCCAGTTGTCCAGTGTCGTAGTGTACTGGAAGGTCTTTTGCACGCCTCCTGTAGCGTCGATGAGATAGAAGGTTATGCTTGTGAAGTTCCCGATTGAGCTGTCACCTGAGGCGGGGCTGATTGAGACGTGCCTCAATTGAATGTCGTGGGCTGAGCCGTCGTTTGTGATGTTTATCGCCTGGTCATAGGTCAGAGTGACGTTCGGATACGCCTTCAGGCCCGGTAAGCTGACGTAGGTATTATTGCTTCCGAAGAGGACGCCTGCGGCCACCGAGTCATTTCCAGAAGTGAAGTAGACTGGAGGCGCTGAGATAGTGACTTTAGGCTCCATGAGGAGGGCGTAGTAGACTGCTGCGCTCGCGGTAGCGATCAGGGAGGAGCTTATGAGCAGGAAGAGCAGTTTCACCGACCTTTTACCCATTACTTTCTGTAGACTCACTTTTTCACCTCCTTTTTTTCTTCCAATATTCGCTGCTGGTCTAATAAAAGGCGGAGCGGGACCTTTGGACCGACGGTTTTGAGGCGTTCTATGGCTTCGTCAAGCATCTTGGAGTTGCCCTTGGCATCTCCTGCTTTGAAGGATTCCAAGATTCTTCTGCCTATCTCTCTGAACTCCCCTACGTCGCATCCCTCTGCCTCCTTATCCTGCAGTAACGCTATGAACTCCCCCATTCTCTCCTTGAACGCCCTTAACTTGGCGTCCCCTCGTCTAAATGGTAGTGTTAACCGCCTACTCATCGACTGTGCCACCATATTAGCTGCCCTCACTACTGGGTTTGCCCTTTTCTCGATGTTCATTGTTATACCCTTAGTAAGGTGGAACCTCTGCAGGATATTCGGCTCCATGCTCAGGATTACTCCCAAGGCGAGGAGACCAAGGGATAGGGCGACTGTTGGAAGCACTAAGCCCAGTGGTATACTTGGAAAGAAGCTGAGAGGGACATCAATGTCATGAATGTACACGGAGATGAAGAACATGGCGGAGATGATGGCTGGTGCAGTCAAGGAGCCGAAGAAGATGATACCCTTTGGAACATCTCGCCTCGAAACCATCAAATATAGGTTGCTGGCGAAGACACTGGCCACTGCTACCATGAGATACGAGAGACTATACCAAAAGCGGATCCCTTGGTCGAAGACATTGAGGAAGTCCTTGCTAACATAGATCTGACCGAAACCGGCGAGGGCAGACAGCTGTAGGAGATAGCAGATAGGGGTTGGGAACTCCCTTTCAAAGAGGCAAGTGACTAGACTGAGGATTAAGAAGATGTCGATAGCTATCAGTAGTAGCAGCTCAGGCGCATGTAGATCCATGATCCCGTTCCAAAAACCCTATTTCAGTTATGAACTAAAAACCGCATGTATGTCTCCATGGAGACACATATACTGGTAACACGGCATCTTCTTAATTGTGTTACGATGAATAGACTCAGTCTTCGAGAAGTGATAATCCCTCTTTCTGTCATTTCTTCCCCCAAATCTTAAATACACTATCCGCTCACCCTTCAATTGTATCTGCTGCCTAAATCAAAGGAAGATATGGGGGAGAGAGGGCGAGATGAGCGTTGAGGAATATCGTTACTACGCTAAGCTCTGCCGCAAATGTGGTATAACGACCATAATCATCGGAATTGTGTTGCCTATCTTGACCGCTCATGAGATCCGTTACAGGTACGATATCCTTCCATCGGAATGGACCTTCCCCTATGTGGGCTATGGTATCGCCATAGTAATCGTCGGCATGGGCCTGCTGATCTTCAGCAAGGCTCTCTTACGAGGACGCAAGATAAGAACAAGATCACCGTACGCATAGAAATACCGCCTGCGGGATTCACGATGTAGGAAGGGCTTAGATAAAAAGATAGAAAAGGTTGAAGCGATTATTAAGATCGATGAAGTCTGATCGGCTGATAGTCTTCGACGTCGAGGGTGTACTCTTACCGAAGGCACGCCTCATCCTTTTCGGAGTCGTCAGAAGAATGGGCTTCTGGGCCTTGATCAGAGCAGCTCTCTTCGGCGCCCTCTACCAAATAGGCCTGCTCTCCCTGAAGGACGCGCTGAAACATCTCTATAAGCCCCTCAGAGGGCTACCACTCCAGAGTCTCATTCTTCTCTCTCAGCAGCTCCCCCTGATGCCAGGCGTCGAAACGGTGTTCGAAGATCTAAAGAAGGTTGGGTTCAAGACCGCCCTGATCAGCTCAGGCATCCCGACCATAGCCTTGGAGCAGCTGGCTGAAAGGCTAGGAGCGGACTACGTCTCAGGCGTGGAGCTCGGTGTAAATGACGGCAGGTTAACAGGCGAGATCTGGGGGGACGTGATCGAGTTCGAGGGGAAGGCTGCTGCGCTTAGGAAGATCCTCGACAGAGAGGAGTCGGCGTACCTCATTACAGTAGCTGATGACAGGAACAATCTTTCGTTGTTTAAGCTCAGCGACCTCAAAATAGGCTTCAACTCGGACTTCATTTTGAGCTATAGGTCTGACTACGTTGTGAAGGATGACCTCTTGGAGATCCTGCCCATAGTGAAAGGCGAAACTCCGCAGAGTAGCGGCACCATCTCTAAAAGCACCCTCCTGAGGGAAACCATTCACATAGGCGGCTTCTCCACGGCGCTAGCTTCAGCGTACCTGATAAACCGGTATACCGTCGCCCTCCTGATCCTGCTTGTCACGGCGGTTTATATCGCATCGGAGACCCTCAGGCTCCTTGGGAGAAGCATGCCGGTCATATCGACCATCACTTTGAAGATGACGAGGAAGGCTGAGGTACAGGAGTTCGTCTCTTCACCCATCTTCTACGCCCTGGGCATCGTCATACCGCTTATGCTCTTCCCTGAGCCAGTCGGCTATGTAGCCATAACGGTTTTAACGCTTGGCGACGGCTTCGCCTCGGTTTGCGGCCTCAAATTCGGCAGAACAAAGATACCATTCAACAAAAACAAGAGACTCGAGGGCAGCGCCTGTGGCCTTGCCTTTGCCTTTCTCGGCTCACTGCTGTTCATCAATCCCGTGAAGGCCTTAGCTGCGTCGGCTGTGGGCATGTTTGCCGAGGCGCTTCCGCTTCCCATTAACGACAACTTAGCAGTGCCCTTCTCCTCAGGGCTTACGCTGATGATGCTAGCCTTGATCTGAGACCGATAATAGCCGCAGTGGTTCAGAGCCTGTTAGAATCTCTGGGCTGAACAACGGCTGAACAGTAGCAGAACAGTAGCGGAGCAGATGCGGAAAGCCTTAGTTAAACAGACCAAACAAGAAAAGGAGCAACAGAACAACCCCGTTTCCAAGCGCACGGCAGAGGGGGGAGGGGGGTAGGCTTAACCTACACAGAGGAGATGAAGAGGCTGAACCTCATCTCCTCAAGCTCCTCAGGGATTTCAAATCGCAGCGGCCTTATCCAGAAGCTCCAGGAAGTTCTTCAGCATGCGGTACGTGAGCCCCCAGACCACTTCGCCGTGGATCAGGAAGGCAGGCACCTCATTCCCCTCCATCAGAGTCTTCCCCTCCGACGGCTTCAGCTGATCGACTGGAAACCAGAAGCAGTCAACAAGCTCTCTGTTGAGCATCACCCTAGGCATCTCCTCACAGACAACCACGAAAGGCAGGACAACCAGCCGCGTGATGGCACGGGTTGAGGAGACAGCGTCAAGTGTGCCGAGAAAACGGCAACCGCTGATATCTATGTCGGTCTCCTCCCTTGTTTCTCTGATGACCGTTGCCTTGATATCCCTATCCTCGGGATGGCGTCTGCCGCCTGGTAGCGCCATGTTGCCGGACCAAGGATCCCTTGGGTTTGTCGCCCTCTTCACAAGGAAGAGCTGGAGGCTCCCCGCCTCCTCTCTCAGCAACACCACCACCGCTGCACCGGCATCCGAGCCCTCAATGGGCTTCAAAAATAGCCTCAGACTTTCGAGGATCTTAATGGCTGACATCCCAATACGAAAGCTTCCCCGTCTATTTATGTTTGAATGCCCAGAGTCGAACCGAGTCAGGTCAGACTGAGTCAAGTTTGTCGGAGCTGCTTTGTGAAGGCTGCGGCTTTAAACGCAATGTATTTGACGGGGCATGGAGGATCTGAATCTGAAGATGGTTGCTCTTCGCGTCAGTCGGTCGGCTTTAGATAGCATCTTGGGCTACGCTAGGGCCTGTTATCCGAGGGAGGCAATCCTGCTGCTGAGGGGAAAGGCGAGTGGGGAGGATACGACCATCAGCGAGGTTGTGGTGCCTCCCCTTTCGGTTCACGGATACAGCTTCTCGAACCTTCCCCTGCATATGCTCCCAATCGATTTCTCGATCCTTGGCATGGTTCACTCTCACCCATCAGGCGGTCTCCGCCCTTCTGTTCAGGACCTCAACAGCTTCTACGGAAAGATAATGATGATTGTGGCGTACCCCTTCACGGAACAAGACCTAGCTGCATTCAACAGCAAAGGAGAACAAGTCCCCTACACCATTGTATCATCCTGAAATCTTATGCTTGTTTAGAATTGACTTCCCGAATCTTATTGACAATACTATTTACTAATGAAATCGAGGATAAGCATAAAAATAAATCCTTTCTTAGTTTAGGATCGTTTAGAGAGAACTTGCGATAAGGAGAGTGCCTTGACCTTGGAGGTTCCGCTTAGAAAGGCAGCCTTTTTCACGCTCAGCAGACAGCACCTTCTGGAAAAGGCTCCTAGAGGTTTGGCCCTCGATGTCGTGGATAAGATCCTTGGTCTGAACGCCCAAGGAGCCATCAATGTCCAGCTGAGCCTCTGGAACCGTGTTGCCGATCTAGAGACAGGCTTCATCCCGAAGGCCTTGCATGTGGATAAAAGCCTTGTCAAGACCTGGATCATGAGAAACACAGTCCATGTCATCCCCTCCAAGCAACTGCCTATCTACCACAAGGCCCTAGAGCGAAGCCTAATGATGGAGTGGAACCGCTGGACGACGAAAACGGGCAGTAAAGAGTCCGTTACATCCTGGGAGCCGATGTACCCCCAGGTTCTCAAAGCGCTGGAAGGCGGACCTCTGACAATCAGGCAAATGCAGGACGCGCTGAGATGGAGAGACAAGGAATCACGCGTCACTCTGAGCCGATTAGTGAGGGAGATGAGTCTTCGAGGAATCCTCTGTCACGCGGAGTCCCTAGGTCCGTGGCACCACACCACCCAATACAGCTTCGCCCGCGTCGACAAATGGTTACCCGACACCGACTTAGACGCTCCCTCGGAGGACGAAGCCTTAACAAGTCTCGCCAGAGGCTACCTGAGGGCATATGGACCTGCCTCTATCAGCGACTTCGCTTATTGGGCAGGAATGAGGGTTAGTGAGGCAAAACCAGCTTTCGACAGTCTATCGGGTTCGCTTGTAGAAGTGACCACTCCTGAGCAGAGAGGAAGACTCCTGATACTAGAGGAAGACGTGCCCACTCTTCTTGAGGAGGAGGAACAGCCTGCGCTGGCTAGGCTCCTGCCCTGCTTTGACGCTCTCATCATGGGTCACAAAGATAAAACTCGATTCATCGATCCACGTGTACTAAACAGGATACTTCTTCCACTTGGCGATATAGCCGCAACGATTATGGTAAACGGTCTGGTGCAGGGAGTTTGGACCCTGAGAAAGATGAAGAAAGTGTGGAGGGTAGAACTTTCGCTTTTTAACACCCTTTCCAGAGATACAATTGAGGTAGTGAAGGCGGAAGTTGATCAGCTGAAAAAGTTCACAGGCTTCGAGATCGAGTTGGTCTGGAAAAAGGCTATTTGATCGAATATAAGATTTCTTCTAACTTTGAGTCAAAATTCAGTTTTGATAATGTTCTTTACTTCAGTAATCGTTTTTTCTACTTTTTTCGCGGGTTGTGATTTTAGCATGAGCAACTGCTGAATGTCTTTTAGGTCTTGTCCAGATTCTATTTTTATGAAGAGCCAATGTCCCTCGGGATACTGATGTGCCTCTTCAATAACCTTCTTCACCTTTTCGCCGAAGGCTAGACCAGAGGTCCTTTCCACCTGGGCTGGACTGACAATGATCTGGACGGTGAAGGAGTCTTTTCCTGGGTACATAGATAGCAGTGCCTTGCCTCCTCTGCGGTATCGTACCGCCCACCCATAGTTCTTTCCATAGAACGTGAGATCGCCTTGGACTCGATAGTTTTCCACAACGAATCGAGTCAGATCTTCCCACAAGGACCGTTTAGAGCCGACTACGGCGAAGATTTCCTCCATCGTCGGCTGGTGTTCCTTGTCTATGAAGGCACCAATACCCATATCTGCAATTTCTCCTCAGGCACGCACTACCGGCGGATCATTCAGTTTTTACTTATCTTGTATGGCGCCGGGGATGGGATTCGAACCCATGCGACCCTTACGGGTCACAAGCTCTCCAGGCCTGAGCCTCCGAAAAGGAGTTTGCTCCATACCGCTAGGAGACCCCGGCTCCTTAGGATATTAAAAAAACTTTATTCATTTAAAGTTAGTCTTCTCGATCTTGATTAATGCCCAGATGACCCTTGGAGCAGAAACGGTTGGCGTAACTCTTTAAATCCTGATGGGAGTTTCTAAGAGGAAATGGCAGAGGAGAAGCTGAGCCTCGTCTATGAGAGGCTGCTGGCTCACTTCGGAAAGCAGGGATGGTGGCCGGCTGAGACGGCCTTCGAGGTGATAGTCGGCGCCATACTGACCCAGAGGACGAGCTGGAGGAACACGGCTAAGGCAATTGAACGCCTGAAGGATCTGGGCTTCATGGAGCCAAAGAGACTTGCAGAGGCTGAGCCAGCGGAAGTAGCGGACCTCATCAAGGTGTCCGGCTTCTACAGTGAAAAAGCTCAGAGGTTGATCGCAACTTCGAAGCAGATCGTAGCGTACGGCGGCCTCGAGCGCCTCTTTGACCGAACAACCGATGAACTGAGAAGGCTGCTGCTCGGCTGGAGGGGTATAGGACCGGAAACATCGGATGCTATACTCCTCTATGCGGCGGATCGTCTCTCCTTTCCAGTGGACGCATACACTCTGCGGATGGTGGCTCGACTGGGCTTTAAAGAACGACGGTACATAGAGGTCAAAACGCTCTTCGAGGCAACTATGCCCAGAGACCTTAACACTTACAAGGAGTTCCACGCCCTCATCGACGCATTAGGGAAGACCTACTGCAAAGCAAAACCAAAGTGTAAAGACTGCCCTTTACAGGAACTATGTAACTTCCTTGAAGTAAGCAAGGAGCCACTAAAGTCAGACTTTAAAACAAGTCCTTCTGTAGCATAATCTCACTGACTTCTAATGAATAATTGATAGAAAACCATGAAAGCTACAGTTCACAGACTGCTACTGTCATCATGGAAGTATTGCAGAATCTAAAGAGAAGATTAAGGCTCTAATCCGTCTTGATTTTAACTAAAGGAAGTATTTTTCATATATTTTTATTATATGTCGTCTTATCACAATTATTTCATATTAATGTTTCATATATTGACTTATTCACTCATTCTTATTTTGTTTTAAATGATTAAGTTTAAATACTATTAAAATCACATTTATGAACGAAAAAATACAGAGATGTTGTATGAAAAAGAGAACTATTTAGAAGTAAACACAAGCTATACTGACTCTTCCATAAGAGTCAAGCTAAATGGTAAAAAATATGAGATAAAGTACCCAGAAATCGTCTGGCGCTCTCTTGAGGAACCAATTAAAGAATTAATTGTGGATCATGTCGCCTTTCTCTCAACGAACTATCTTCCATTGGTTTTGGGGAAGAAGGGCGTAATCTATAATACGAGACTGCCAATGCTGGATTGTTTTTCCTTTAAGAGCATGATGTTTGATCTACCCTCAAGTGCTGTTCTAGATGGCAAAGGAACAGTAGATTATCTCCGTCACTACTTTAACTTGGATTTCGTGTTTAACTCTGAAGAGTCGATTGTCTGGAGCAAGAGCTTTGAGCCATGCGATGCAGCTGTTATCTCCTTTACTGCTGGAAAAGAGAGCTTGCTGACGTTAGCTGTCTGCAGAGAATTGGGTTTAGAGCCTATTCTAGTCAATGTTGTTGAGCCTTCAAACACATATGAATCCAAGCATAAGATAGAGATTTTAAGGAACCTTAATAGAGAGTTCGGCATCAAATACTACAGCCTTCCTCATGAGGAGGGTCTCTTTCACGACGCAAAATGGATGGGTCTGGAAGAGTCCTCTCTAGGATGGGGGAACCAACTCTTATATTACCTGTTTCTCTATCTACCCTTCATCTTTCACCATCGGGCGAAATATCTCTTCTATGGGAACGAGTTCAGCTGCGACAAGGAGATAATAGACCCCGAGGGGTTCCGAACGAACTTCTGCTACGACCAGAGCAGCCACTGGACAAGACAGCTCGATATCGTAATGCGTCTCCTAACCAATGGCTCTGCGAAGGTTGGTAGCCTCGTCGGTCCTTTGAACGAGATCGCTGTGATCAAGTGTCTCCACCAAGCCTTCCCTGAGTTAGCAAAGTATCAGATGTCCTGCTTCTGTGATCTTCCAGAGGCTGAGGAACATAGGTGGTGCTGCAACTGCTCAAAGTGCGCCAGAAACTACGCTTTTCTCAAAGCGATAGGTGTTGACCCAGAGAAACTCGGGTTCTGGAGTGACATGTTCAATGAAGAATGTAAAAAGTTTTTTTCAATATGGGAAGGGGAAGAGACCTATGGATTTGATCGAAGCGGTCTTGGAAAGGGAGAACAGGAGCTAGCCCTCTTTCTAGCCTATAAAAACAAATCAGACAACGAGTTTCTACAGGACTTCATGAAAAGATCGAGATACAATAATAGAGATAGTGACGAAGGCGAAACCGGGGAAATCTTCAAAAGAGACTATGCCTTTTACTTCGGAATCCAAGACTATACCGCCATACCAAGTGAGCTCAGAGAGGAAGTCTACAACATTTACCGTAGCATCTTTGAGGGGGCTTCTTAACTATGGCTGAGGAGATCGAGGTTCTGCGCACAGTCGTCGGCATCACCGTCCTAGTCTTCTTCGGCAAGATCTTAGGAGTACTATTTAAAAGGCTGCGGGTTCCCGAAGTGGTAGGCGAGGTCTCCGCGGGCATAATTTTCGGTCCCCAAGCCTTAGGGGGCTACATCTTCTTTCTCGGCGAGCCTTTGATAGATCTGAACGATTTGATGCTGGCCTTCTCCCGATTCGGTGGCATCATTGTCCTCTTTTCAGCGGGCCTCGAGTTCACCTTCGCAGACCTTCGAAGAACAGGATTAGCCTCCTTCGTGACAGGGTTGACAGGTGTGGTTTTACCCTTTCTACTTGGATATCAGGTGACGCTTCTGCTGGGATTCACTTGGGCCGAGGCGATGCTGATAGGAGCTACGCTCTCAGCCACAAGCATCGCCATAACTGTACGGACGCTGGAGGAGCTGGGCAAGCATCGAACAAAGGAAGGCAGCATCATGATTAACGCCGCGATGGTCGACGATGTCCTGGCACTGGCAGTGTTGTCAGTCGTTACATCTGTCATCCTCGGAGGGGAGAGCCCGACGGCCAGCCGATTTCTCATTGTGACGGCCAAATCCATGGTCATATGGCTGTTTATGTTGGTTGTCGCGGTTACTATCCTGCCAAGGGTCTTCGATATAACCGCCTGGGCTTTGCCCTCAGCCGAGGGGACTATGGAAGTCTTGGCTACGACCTCCTGCTTCGGATTAGCCGTTCTATCAGCAACATTTGGATTATCACCTATAGTCGGCGCCTTTGCAGCCGGAATAGCTATCGCAGGAACCCATGCAATTCTCCAGGTCAAGGAGTACATAGGAAAGATTAAGATCATTTTTGGACCACTCTTTTTCGCGGTTATTGGAACATACTTCGACTTAGGCCAGATTTTCAACATCAATGCTCTACTGGTAATAGTGGTGCTGATCGTCGCCCTACTCAGCAAGATCATAGGATGCGGTCTACCGGGAATGTTCTTCACTAAGAGCCGCTCGGAAGGGCTGAGGATTGGCTTGGGCATGATCTCGCGAGGTGAAGTTGGCTTCATAGTAGCGGGTGTCGGCCTAGCCTCAGGGGTGCTCGGGCAGGACATCTACTCGGCGATCATCCTCGTGATCTTCGGTACCACAATCATAAGTCCCATCCTGCTTAGAAGAGCTTTTGAATAGGCATAGTTTAGTGTTACAACTAGATCGTTCCCGTCATTTTTTACATGCTTGTCCATTAATCGTATTCTGTCTCTAAGAACCAGATGTTTACAGCAGAGCTAGTATAGTAGGATAAATCAAGTCTTCTCCTTCATGAGGTCTGGGAAGACGGCTCTTATTGTGAATATGAGGGGTACTCCTATTACTGTGCCGATTAATGTGATTACCCCTCGTTCGACGGCTGAAATGGGCAGGATGGTCATGAAGTATGTGGCGTTGGCGACTCCTGGAAACATTGCCATGAAGAGGAGGTTCCCAGCCATGTGGCCTGCCATTGTTGATGAGAAGCTGGCTAATGCGACTCCGATTGTGACCTTTTTCTTATCCATGCTGTTTATGTATTTGGCTAAGATGCTTCCAGAAAATAGGATGCCGAGTCCTATGATGTGGAGGCCTGGGTAATATGGGGCTTCGCGGCCGATGGGAGTGGCGTACCATCCTAAGATTAAGGCTGATGAGACTGCTGCTGCTAGTATCCAGCCCTGTACTCCGAAGACTCTGCGTCTGGATGTTGCTGCAGCTACGAAAGTGGAGACGGGTGCTAGAAAGGCGAAGAGTATCATCGTTGGTTGGAGTATCATCTTGCTTGTTAGGTCTCCAAGGAAAGCGGTCAACGGTCCAAGTACTGGGCCTAGGACGAAGCCGTATCCCATCTCCAGCGACCTTGCGATCGAGATCTTTGAGCTGGGGACGCCTATCATCGGGAAGCTGGGTAATAGATAACTGACAACGGCGTAGACAGCTGCCAGAGCAGCGACCAGCGTTAAATTCTTTACCCCGAGACTCATGGAGGTCACCCTATGAAGTATCTTCTTTGGTTAAAAAGATTGATCAAACATCTCTTCTTTCTATTGAAAGATGCTCTCTATAAAAGGTGTTTTTTATTTGAATAAAGTCTCGAATATCAATAATCCTAGAAAGAGATTTATACCAAAAGGGTCCTATTCAAACCAGTATTTAAGAGCTAAATCCGATATATAGGAAATTACAGTATTAAACCTCTGAGTGGGGAGGTTAGGCTCAAATAAGCCAAGGGAAGAAGGAATCAGTTGGAGGGGAAAGGAGATACCAGCAAGATGGCAAAACTGTCGTGAATGTGGAAAGTACTTCCCTGAGGACAAGATGGAGAAAGTTATCGTGAAAGACAAACAAGGGAAGGACAGAGTCCAATATCTATGCGCGGACTGCGCAAAGAAGGGAAAGTGAAGAAGGATGAAAAACAATACAAGTCCCGAGGCTAGAGAATTCATCACCCTAATATTTTCCTTATAAACGGGACAAACGAAATCCATAACAGAGTTTCTCGAAAGACCGAGCTAGACGCTCCAAGAATAATAGCCTCTGGCAATGCCTTCGCCAGCTTCTTTGGAAATAGAATTTATCCAATGTTAGGTCATAGTCGATAAGAGACAGAAATTCATCCGCGAAGAATGCGCAAAGAAATCGGTATAATCTAACTCTATATTCTTTGTGCAGCTACTGAGATAGCTCCATTCTCAGATCACGTAATAACGCAGGGACGGAAAGCCTATTAGTTACAATACCCGAGTCTTGGATGGGCCGATGATGTTAAGGCATTAGGCGATTGAATGAGCGATCAGAGTTACACTGAGGCCCACATAAGGTAAATAAAGGTTCTACTAGACAAACGAGCAGCGATCATCCTATTGCTCATTGTCACGTATAGAAAAAGGAGAAAAGAGAATATCCTATTTGACCTCGTGGAACTCCTTTGTCGAGTGGAAGAAGGATTTGGCACCATCCTCGGTGACATAGACGATGTCCTCGATCCTTATTCCCCACTTGCCCGGCAGGTATATCCCTGGTTCGATGCTCGTCACCATGCCCGGCTCCAGCTTCCTCTTGTTGCCCCGGACGAGGTAGGGGTACTCATGCCCGTCGAGCCCCAGGCCGTGCCCGATCCTGTGAGTGAAGTACTTCCCGTAGCCAGCCTTTTCTATGACTCTCCTGCCTGCGATGTCCACGCCCTCGCATGTCACGCCTGGGCGAACAGCCTCGAAAGCCGTCTGCTGTGCCTCCTTCACGACCTCGTAGACCTTCCGGTACTCGTCCGTCGCGGGTGCAACTTGGGTGCTCCTGGTCTTGTCGCCGGCATAGCCCATGCAGCTTCCGCCGCCCATCTCCCAGTAGATCGCGTCGCCGGGCTGGATGACTCTGTCGCCTCCACCTCCGTGCGCCGACGAAGTGTTGATGCCGCTGGAGGGTCTTGAAGGACCAGAGGGGGGCTCAAGAGTTGGCTCGCCCGCCTGATTGAAGATCCTTCTCTTAATCTCGAGCATCTCCAGGCCGACCTCGGATTCTTTGCGACCGCTGTAGTTAAGTTTCAGGGCCTCCTCCCAGACCTTGTCGAGAGCCTTTCCCAGGTGGGTTAAGTATCCTATCTCCGTGGCGTCCTTGTGGAGCCTCATCTCACCCAGCACCGGCATGGTGGAGACGAACTTCGCCTTGGGAAGCCTCTCCATGTAATGGAGGAAGAACCGCGCCTGATGCCTATCGTCGAGGGCGATGGTCGCCTTCTTGGCAGGGTCAGCGATCTTTGCGACCAGGTCTACTGGGTCCTCGTGCTCCTCCCACGGCAGCAGGTCGTAGAAGGTCTTTGTCTTTGAGAGCTCGAATCTCGGCATCTCGAAGAGGGGTCCTATGAAGCTGGCTTTTCCCTCTGCGGGCAGTATGAAGAGGTTTAGACGCTCCGATACCATGGCGTTGTAGTTGGTGATATACTTCATATCCGAGCCGGGTCCCACGAAGAGGAAGTCTATGCCCTCTTCAGCCATGAGTTGCTGTGCTCTCTCGCATCTTTTTTCAAAAATACTCAATTTGATCACCCTCTGTGTTTGAGGTAAAGGAACATTGTTGAAACTCTTTTAAAAGATTTCGTGCGCCTCCACCAAATTGGCCTAGCATCTCTGTTTGGATTCTGGAAATTTATAATAATCACATCGATGCCTTTTCCCTTCGACCTTCATGGTTGACATAGCACTCGCGGGCAGATGCGGGATCTACTGCGTAGCCTGCGGCATCTACCGTGCCCATATAGATATTTGTGAACACTTCAACTACATTGCGAAGAGCTGGAAGATACCGAGGGAGAAGCTTCGATGCCGTGGATGTCAGGCCTTGGCGCCTCACTGCTGGGGCACAGGATGCGAGCGGTTGAAATGCCTCAACGAGAAGGGATACGGGTATTGCTATGAATGCAAAGAATTCAGGCATCACTCCTGCGTGAAGTATGAGAGCGTCGCCTCCCGCTGCCTCGAAAGGGGACAGAACATGAGGGAGGCCCTGCTGCGGATAGAGATAGGCGAGATGGAGAAGTGGCTGGAGGAGCAGGAGAGAAGATGGTGCTGCCCTTCCTGTGGCCACCCCTACCTCATGGTACGACGAAAGATGCTACAGCTGCGGCAAACCCCTGGAGAAGGCCTAGCTGGCGGTTGGACTAACAGAGAGAGCTGAGCCACGCTGTCTATAGAACCCCTTGATCTCTCAGACGCTTTATCTCTTCCCCCGTCATTCCCAGAATCTTCGTCAGGACCTCCTCGTTGCCCTCCCCCAGAGCCGGTGCTGGACCCCTCGGCTCGGGCTTGGTCTCAGACATCTTCACAGGCGAATTAAGTAGCTTCACCAAGCCTACCCGTGGGTGTTCCACCTCGACAACCATCTCCCTCGACCCGGCAATATGCGGGTCCTCCACCACCTCCTTTATGGAGTATATAGGCGACGCCGGCACGCTTTGGCTGTTTAGGAGTTCAACGATCTCGACGACGACATGCTCTGAGGTCCACTCCTCAACCTCGGCCTTGAGAGCTTCATGGTTCCTTACACGGCTTGGGTTCGTGAAGAACCTCTCGTCGGAGGCCAGGGCCTTCAGCCCCGAAGCCTCGATGAATCTTTGCCAGATGATGTCGTTGGCGATGCCGATGATGACCCAGCCGTCTGCCGCCCTGAAGGAGTCGTAGGGGTAGATGAACTCGTAGCGGTTACCTATGCGGGTGGGAACCTCTCCCTCGACGAAATACTTCTGGGGAATGTTCTCCAGCGAGGCAAAAACCGAGTCCACCAAAGCGACATCGACGAGTTGCCCTCGGCTGGTTTGGTCGCGCACCTTCAACGCTGCCAATATCCCTATGCAGCAGAAGAGGGCGCTGAGGATGTCGCCTATGGCTGTGCCGACCCTTGTAGGGGGCGAGTCAGGCCAACCCGTGACGCTGAGGAGGCCGCCCATGGCCTGGCCGATGATGTCGTAGCCTGGGCGATCCCTGTAGGGGCCTGTCCTGCCGAAGCCTGAGATGGAGGCATAGATGAGCCGTGGGTTCAGTTCTCTGAGGAGGTCGTATCCGAGGCCGAGGCGCTCCATGGTGCCCGGCGTGAAGTTCTCCAGCAGCACGTCGCACCACTTCACCAGCTCTAGGAAGATGCGTTTTCCCTCCGGATGCTTGAGGTTGAGGGTGATGCCCCGTTTCCCCCTGTTGAGATTGATGAAGTAGAGGCTCTCTTCACCCTTGAACGGTGGGAAAGTCCTTGAGTTGTCGCCCCTGCTGGGAATCTCCAGCTTGATGACATCTGCCCCCATGTCAGCTAAAAGCATGGAGCAGAAGGGACCAGCCAGCACCCGGCTCAGGTCGAGGACCTTTATGCCAAGAAGACTTGATCGATCCAAAGAGTATCTCCTCCACTGTTAAGTAGAGTCCAACGCATACCCAGTTTAAGTCTTTTCTGCTTTTGTTTCCTTTAATCTGAACATTAGTCCAAGCGCCATTAGCGAGGGAATAGCCATCAGCGGGAACGAGTAATTGATTGTCCATCCTGAGATCGCGAGGATTGTGAAGCAGAACGCAGGGCCGATAACTAGGCCTAGATCCATGAAGGCGTCGAAGGCTCCGAATAGCATAGCCCTATTCTCTTCTGGAAGGATATCAGCGGCCATGGTCGAGCTCATAATGTAGACGGAGGAGCTTCCAAACCCATAGATAGCCATTAGTAACAAGATTTGCCAGTAGTCTCTGACAAAAAAGAAGGCTATGAGATCCGCAGAGCTAAACAATAGTCCCATGAGCATCAGGGGTTTTCTGCCTGTTTTGTCCGACAGCACGCCTACAGCTATGTTCGTCAAGGTGAAAGAGGCTGCTTCGGCTGTGAACAAGGCGGCTATCTCAATTTCGGTCATTTTTAGCTCCACGGCTAAGGCTGGAAGAAAAGAGGTCAATGCGGTGAAGGCAAAGGTCTCCGTGAAACCGAGAAAAGCTACCTTCATCAAGCCCAAATCTCGCCCTATGAACTTCAACGACTGTAGGGGGAACTTAAAACTCCGCGTCTTCTCTGCGCCTCTGGAACAAGAAGGAGGAAGATCGCAATCCCTAGAAGCGTTAAGGCAAAGTCGGCGAAAAAGGGGGCATAAGCGGAGAAGAAATAAGCTAGGCCCCCACCTATCATCGGTCCCGCTATCAGGGATAGGCCCTGACTGCTTCTGAAAACGCCCATCGCCCTGCCTTTCCGAGCACCGCTGAGCTCCGCCACCAAAGCCAATAGTGCTGGACCGGTAAAGGCGTCTGCGATCCCCCCAAAGGCTCTCAGAATCACCAGTTGCTCCCAAGAAATTGCAAAGACGCATAAAACAGAGGAGAAGGCTGCGATAAAAGACCCCAACGCGATGATTCTACGTCTCCCAAACCGATCTGCAAAGGCCCCTGTAAAGATCTGGAACATGGATAAGAAAACCATGTATGCGCCTGAGACCGAGGCGAGGCTTAGATCTTTAGCGCCAAGCTGAGCTGCCAAGATAGGCAGCACCGGCGTTATTAAGTTCGCGCTGAGATAGGTTACGAAGGTGGCTAAACACAGCAAATAGATGGCCATGCCGCCACGGGTGTCCATATCTCTCATCATCTATTATGTTAAGACTATTAAGAAATTAAGCTTTCAAGGTGGTCAGCACGATGAAACGCCACCGCTGCCAATTACTAGCCGAAGGCGCCCCACGCACCAGCCTTAAGCACATCACGGAAAGTCCAAGGAGACGGAACAATCCATGTACCTGCGGATGCTCTGCCTCACCTTTAGGGTCTTCCCTCTACTCCTGCAATACGATGGAGTTATCTCATCGATCTCTATAAGCATCATTCTAAGACTGCTCGATGGAAGTTTTTATCTATTCCTTAATTGTCTTCTCCTACCCGATGGTAGCCACATCGCTCCCCTCCTTCAAGCAGTGCCTAGGCAGGAAAGTCCTCATACTGGGCGACGTAGGAACGGGAAAAACCAAGATGACGGCGGATCTCCTCAGCGAAGCCATTGAAACGGGCTACGCGGCTGAAATAACCATAATTGACATGGCGCCTGCGACGATGACCGTCCAGGGAAGAAGGATCGGGGGACGCCTCTCCGAAGCGGTGACGATGCCGAAGATGCTGAGGTATCTATCTCCAACTAAGGTTGAAACCCCGAGGCTCTCAGCCGCAGGCGCCGACCACTTGTTTGCACTCGCTAAGGCGAACCACGATGCGATCGTTCCACTCCTCAGACAGTTCTTGGCTGAACCCTCGCCGATCCTCTTCGTCAACGATATCTCCATCTACTTCCAGTCGGGCTCCCCAGACATCCTCTTCGAGGCGGTTGAGAAGGCTGAGACCTTTGTCGCCAACGGATACTACGGGCAATACCTCGCCGCTGACTACGGCACAGGGGTCTCAAGAAGGGAGCGGGAGCTCATGGACCTCCTCGCAGCCAAGATGGACGAGGTCATAAACCTTTCAAAAGGTTTAGGAAGATAGATTCAGCCTTACTATCGGAAAGAAGGGGTTGGTTTCGTCTTTTAGGTAGAAACCCTTTTTCAAATAGAACTCAACTGGTCCAGAGGGATTGTCGGCTGAGCCCCTTCGGGCATAGGTCTCTATAGCCCTGAAACCCCGCTTTTTCAAGTCGTCTATCACGCTGTTGAGAAGTTTTTCTCCTAGACTTTTTCCCCGAAGGGTTTCATCGACGATGACCAGGCAAGAAAGGAAGACCACGCCATTCTCTATCATTCCGATTGGCTGAGACTTATACTCCTCGATGTTTGGAAAACGGCTTGACGGACCATATTCTGCATACCCAACTGGCACATTGTTGTAGTACAGAATCTTGCCGCAGTGCCCGAACTCGGCTAGGGTTTGAAGTATCCACTGCCTCTTCTTAGCCTCTAACTCTCGTCTATACTTTTGCTGCTCCGCCTTAGTCCTTTCAAACTCCTCTGGAAAACTCCAGTAAAGGCAACCCCTACAGGTCTCTGGAATGTCCTTCAGATTCGACTCTTCAACGTCTTTGATCCCGACTTCCATAATGATAACTCCGATGATTACTTCCCCTTTCATTAATTATGGAAGCCTGATTTAACCCTTTAATTAGCTAATAATTATATAGAGTTGAAGAGGTCAAGAAGAAGGTATATGTTTGCGGAAGGTTCAGGTTCGTACATGAGTTGGAGGAGCTAGAAGAGAGGCTAAAAAAGGAAAACCTTGAGTATGAGATATCTAAGGAGAAGAATAGCCTCGGGATTCTGGGATGCCTGGAGAAGATCGATGGGGCAGACATCGTCTACGTGGTTGATCCGAGAGGCTACGTTGGAAGAAGCCTATGCTTCGACCTCGGATACGCCTACGCGAAAAACAAGCCGATCTACGCCATGCACCCAATAGACGACCCACCAGTGATGACCCTAATAAAAGGCGTCTTGACCTCAGAAGATCTGATCAACCTTCTCAAGCACGTCCTATGAATATAGGACGTATCATCGCAGTCTAAGCTTTCCGACGCTCTAAAAATAGAAAAAGGAACTACTTATTGCGCCATTTCTCTCCTATGGGGTAGAGGTCCCAGGGGATGTTCTCGTAATGTAGTGTGCTCAGGTCGGCGGGGGTTGTTCCAGGCGGGTCGACTGGGTAGTCAACCTTCGCCCAGGTGTCCCAGTAGGCCTTGTGGTGGACTCGGTCCTTGAGCTCGACGATGTCGAGGCTGTCCATGTTGATCCCCAGCACCTTGAAGGCGTCGGCGCTCATGGGGGCTCGGAGCCTCTCGGAGACTATGACGTGGTTGTTGTTGCCCAGGTTCAGCGAGGCCACAAGCCTCTCGCGACGATCTGCGCCCCTGCCCATGGGCCCGGTCTCCACCCACTCGGTGCCGCCTAGGTACTCGATCTTGCCCGTGACTATGACCGGCTTGCCTGAGATCGGGTGAATCCATCCGCCTATGGTCACCGTGACCGTGTCCCCGACCTTGTGCTCCTCCTCAAGCATCATCAGCACCCTGGGGTCGCCGACGCTCGCGAGGAAGTTCTTCGCACCCTGCTCGATCAGCTCCTTGAGGACGTGTGTGCCGTCTCCGAGCCTGTCGTCGTGGTACGCGATGACAACGGGCTTTATGCCCTGGTTGACCATCTTGATCACGTTGGCGACCCCATCCTTCGCCTTTGGCAGGGGTCTGGTCAGATCGTCGCGCAGGCTCCAGATAAGGTCTGAGATGTCCTGGGCAGCCTCCTCAGCCAAGGGGTGATTGTCGTTTGTCACAACGAAGACCGAGGCGCCCACATCTGGCACGTCGGAGTAGGCGAAGCCCGGCGCCACAGAGGCGCAGTAGACGCCCCTTGCCTCCCACGCCCTGCATCGGTCGTAGACCTTCTTCATGGGATAGTACCCCGAGGCCTGGTAGACGCTCGCGGAGATGACCCCGGGCTTCCGCACCGCCATCGTCGGCTTGAACCTGCCTTGTATGGTCTCGATCATGCATTGGGCGGCGGTTACCCCGATCTCGTGGGAATCGAGATGCGGATAGGTCTTCAGCATGAAGACCCCGTCGGCGGCGTTGGCGATCTCCACGTCCTCGTTGGCGTGGAGATCCAGCGTAACCATGATGGGGACCTTGCCCACAGTCTTCCTCACCCTGCGGCAGAGCTCCGCCTCAGGACGAGGTATTGCCGTGACGGCCATGGCCCCGTGGAGCGCCAACAGCACTCCGTCGAACTTCCCCGCCTTCTTCAATCCATCGATGATGCGGTCTGCGATCACATCGAAGGACTCTGTTGTCAGCCAGCTCCCCATTCCGACGGTCGCAGGTCCCCGAGCCCTCAGGATGCCGACGAGTTCGATGCCCTTCTCCTTCTCGGCTGCTTCCTTGTAGCCCGTGATGTAGGATCTGCCCTCTCCCTCGGTTATGAGGGCATCCTTTCCGTAGAGCATGCCTCCCTTTTCCCAGTCCTCAAGCGTCGTGATGTTGGGGCAGAAGGTACAGGTCTCGTGCGAAAAACTGGCTACAGATATCCTAAGTTTATCTCCATACGGTCTTTCCGTGATATTCATACTAACCATTTCTAAATACACACATTATTATTTAGATTTTGCCAACACCAGTTGGTTTTTAGAACTAAAAGTCTTCTCGACCAGCTCATTGTCTTAAAGGACTTACATCGAACCTGATGTAAATTAGCCTATTTTTGTGCGCAGTAACATTGAAATTTCTCCATTACCTTACTTATCTTGGATTGATAGAATGAGTGATGAAATCGAGAGAAAGGAGAAAGAAGAAGTCATTGGTCTTCTGAAGGAGCAAATTGAGATAGAAGGCAAGCTCGTCGGGCTTTACGAGAAGCCAACTGGTGAAATCTGAAGCCAGCCCGTCCGCCACCTCTTGCACACCATAAGCCTCGATTCCATGAAGCACATCGACATCTGCCAGACAGCATTGGAGATACTCGATGGAGAAGACGTGTTGAAAGAGGAGAGGGCAGATCTAAGAAGAGGCCTTAGCGAACACGCTCAACTCGAAATAGGAGCCGTAGAGAGGGCTGAAAGAATAATGAAAAACGTGTGGATTCGCGAGAACAAAGCCCTGATAGAGCTGATCAACAAGCTGAAAGATGACGAGAAACGTCACGTCGAAGCACTGACCAAATTAGCAGACAAGACCTTCTTCCGATTGAACCCAGAGGACTTCATACTAATATTCCGAGACACCGAGTGGGCAGAGGAGAGATACAGACGCTCAAAGGAATTCTGGACTAAAGAAGCTCAAAGAAAAACAAACCAACAGTCATGACGTAACCCTCCTTTTGTAAAGATGAAAGAAAACACTCTATGCTTGACGCCTCATTATCCTAACTTCTTTAACTGCCTGCGCCCCTCGCCATCGATGTCAAGTGAGAGCGTTTTTGCATCTTCTCATACTTGTTGTCAGGCTTTGCACAACTTGTCTTTCGAGGGGAATATGAGCACGTTGCTTACTGACTTCGTATTTTCGCTTAAGACAGCTGTTTGGTCTTCTCGATCCTATTCCCCTGCGAGCGAAAAACCCATGAATCATGCAGATCTTTGGCAAAGTTCCTTATGGGAAGAGGCTATTTCATATTGTTGGAAGGTGTTTAGGTGGCCTAAACAACTTGTCTGAGATGCGGTCGCTGTTTCCCTTCTATCTCGTGATCTTTCTCTGGGGAGCCAGCGCTGGCTTGCTGACCCCAGTCTTCCCGCTGTACATCCGTTCGCTCGGTTTCTCGATTCAGGATTGGGGAACCCTTGTCATGGTGTATGCGGTAAGCACCTTCCTCTTCGAGTGGGCTTGGGGAGTGCTATCCGACAGGTTTGACAGGAGGCTCTTCGTGGCCCTGGGCTTGCTCTCGGGATCCGTCCTCGTGCCGCTGTACGCGGTGAAGGCATTGATCCCGTTCTTCTATGTGCTTCAGTTCCTGAGGGGAGTGTTCTTCATTATGATTGGGCCTGCTGTAAAGGCACTGGTCTCGGACATGTCTGCGTCGGGTAGGCTCGGCCTCTCCATGGGCCTGTACTCTGCCACGAGAACGCTGGGAGGGGTTCTGGGCCCCTTTCTGGGCAGCTACGTCGCTGAGTTCTGGTCCTATGAGTATGCTTTCTACTTCTACTCGGCCCTCTCCCTTGTCGGAGCGGCTATCACTGTGAAGATAAAAACAGGGATGAGGGCACAGATTCCGGTCGAAAAGGGCTCCCTTGGCTCGGTTCAGGGTTGGAGAAGCCTGTTCACTCAAGGGCAGGCAGTTCTCCTCTTCGTTCTCCCCGTTATCATCTTCATGGGTCACACAGCCATTAACTCGTATCTACCTGTCTACGCCCTAGAAAGGGTCGGTATGTCCACATTGGAGGTCGGAACAGTCTTCTCCATCATGAACTTGTTGGGGTTCCTGACCACGCCCCTCTTCGGTTGGGCCTCGGATCGGCTTGGCAGAAGGCCCGTGGTACTTTTAGGCTTCTCTTCGTCGGCGGTCATGCTGTTCAGTCTCTTCTTCGTTAGGACTCGCCTTCATGTGACCTTGGCGTCGATAGGCTTCGCGGTGTGCTTTTCACCCATAACCCCGCTTCTTTTAACCATGCTGGCGGAGTCCAGTCCCAGGTGGCTCCTGGGAACGGCCATGGGCATCTACAGCACCTTTGAGAACCTAGGCACAGTTATCGCCCCTCCGATCTACAGCGCCGCCTGGAGCGCCTACGCTCCAGAGACCCTGTTCCTGTTCGGCGCCTTGGTCCAAGCTATGGGAATGCTCCTTCTCCTTTCGAATAGGCGCAGAAGAAGGTGAGACTAAGTCGATTGGGTGTACCGCGTAATAGGCAGACCCAGTTCTCATGCGGATCATTGAAGGGTGTTCTAGGCTTGAAACCGTTCGCTGGGTCCCCTACAGCCTAGTCTTATGCGTAGCCGGGGGCTAGGCCTTCCCATTTATCTAAGGCGATCTCCCCCTTTAATGGCATAAATTTATCAATCTCTGCTCCCAATAGTGTTTTCAGGAGAGATATCGATAGAGGGTCTATAGAAATGATGTCGAAACTGCCCATAGATTTGGAGAAGAACAGCAAGAAGGCCATCGACATGGAGATCCTGCGCGCCGCCATCGTGGCGGAGCTGGACGCTATCAACCTCTACGAGCAGTTCGCCGCCACAACCGACGACAAGAAGATGAAAGAAGTTCTGCTGGATGTCGCCAAGGAGGAGAAGACCCATGTCGGAGAGTTCCAAGCCCTGCTGCTCGAAAGAGATAAGGAGCAGGTTGAGGAACTGAAACGGGGAAAAGAAGAAGTCGAAAAAGAATAGGCAGCCAACGAACTTTCTTTTTTCTACCCACCTCTCTTTGATCCACTCAGTCCAGGAATACTATTCCGACGAGAGGCTCCCCGCAGTTGACTGAGTAGAAGACCCTGAGGAAGTTGATTATCCCATCCTGCGGCGCTGTGCAGGTCTTTATGACGTTGCCGAAGAGGTCTGTCATGTTCCCGATCTCCTCCCCAGGTTTGACCCGCTGACCAAGTTCGACCTTCGAATGCCAGATCCCTCCCTGCTGGGCGATGAAGCGGTAGCTCTTAGGATTTATGACGGGACAAGACATCTCGGGCTTGCCATCCAGGATGCCGAAGTACTTCAAGTTATTCATGATTCCAGAATAGTGGAATTGAACATGCCTCTCCCGCACTGGGTATGGTGTCCCAGCCTCGGATGTCACGCAGGGGATGCCGAACCTCCTCTGGCCGGACATACTCAGCCCGGATTCCCCGACTGTGAACAGGGAGATGTACCTTGTGGGGAAGCACGAGGCCATGTCAACGGCTATGCGGTTTACCTCTTCATTGTCTCCCTTCCCAGCTAGTACCATGCACTCTATGTCCTCAGTGATGTCTCCGCCGTGGCAATCTATCAAGGCATCGCACTTAGACACCACCTCAGAGAAGACGACGTGGGCCGTCCTCTGGCTGAGGGTGCCCTCCGGGTTCCCTGGGAAAGCCCTGTTCTGGTTGAGCTGGTCGAAGGGGCTTAGGAAGGCGGATCGATGCTCGAACTGCGGTCCATTCACCACTGGAACAGCCAGCACGGTACCCCTCATCTTCTTAGGGTCTAGGTCTTGGATCGCTCGGATAACAGCCTCGATGCTCGCGAACTCTGTGCCATGTGTGCCGCCAAGAATACCCAGTGTCTTCCCCTCCTGCACCCCGTTCAAAATTGCGACTGGAATTCTATAGGTGTTCACCGAGGTCTTCCCGACCTCCAAGAAGCCGAAGGCTTTCTCACCAGGGCCAGCTTGGATACCACTCATTTCAATTCTTCCCATGGATTTCACAATTTTGAACTATTAGCCGACCGTAGATTTATTATTTTGCTATCTGCTTGTCCTCCCATGCTCAGGAAAGACTGCTTTAATACCTCTGCATTGAGCCAGTCCCATCTGGTTCTTTAGGGAGGTGCTCGAAAATCTTAATATCGCCACATAGCTTTTTAATGTGCAAAGGGAACCAGACAGTTAAAGGTTCTCTGAGCCGGGGTCTCCTAGTCAGGTATGGAGCAGGCCTGCTAAGTCTGTGACCCTCGGGTCT
>Ga0315296_10001072_pt1 | contig 24096 bp, 22 predicted proteins | sample YL17G14_18_MG_FD_203921 | JGI IMG/M metagenome (GOLD analysis project Ga0315296, IMG submission 203921) | Sediment microbial communities from Yellowstone Lake, YNP, Wyoming, USA - YL17G14_18 | ecosystem: Environmental > Aquatic > Freshwater > Lake > Sediment | place: USA: Wyoming | collected... | reverse complement strand
AGGTCCTTCCTTCAAAACCATCTCAATTATTTCAACCATCTTTTTCATAACATTTTTTATAATTTTTTCCTCTCCGTTATTAAATTTTTGGAGAACAAACCTTTCGACATTCCTCGGTTTACCAGTTCCTGGCTGGATTCCGATTCTTAATCTAACAAAATTTTTCGTCCCCAATTCCTTTATTGTTGATTCTACTCCCCTATGGCCAGCTGTTCCTCGGCTAATAGCTATTCTGATTTTTCCCAAAGGCAAATCAATATCATCATGAATGAGGTATAAATTAGTTGTGGGTAAATGGTAAAAATTTGTAAGAGATTTTACTGATTTGCCAGAAAGGTTCATAAAAGCTTGAGGCTTGACCAAAAGAATATTTTCTTCACCCAAAACCTTCTCTGAAATTTCAGCGCTGAACCGCTTTAACAATTTAAAGTTGGGGAAATTGTTCTTTCTGGCAAATTCTTCGACAATTCGAAAGCCAATATTATGACGAGTTCTGCGATATTTTTCTCCAGGATTGCCCAAGCCAAAAATAGCCTTCATATAACCCATTTTATCACAGCTATTGTAAAACGAAAAAATCTTGATAAAATATAGTTTATGAGAGGACTATTCTTTTTTATCTGGGAGACTCTAAAAATTATCATCATTGCTTTGCTGATAGTTATCCCTATCCGCTATTTTATCTTTCAGCCCTTTTTTGTCAGGGGCCAATCAATGGAGCCAGCTTTTGAAAACGGCGATTATTTGATTGTTGACGAACTTTCCTACAGGTTTAGAGAGCCCCAAAGGGGCGAAGTAGTTGTTTTTAGATATCCAGAGAATCCTTCTTTCCGCTATATAAAAAGAATTATTGGTTTGCCGGGCGAGAAGGTCGAAATTAAAGATGGATATGTGATGATCGACAAAGGGGGGAGGAGCTTGGTTTTAGATGAATCGCAATATCTTCCTCGATTTTTGGTTACGCCGGGGAGTCTCCAGATTGTTCTAAAACAAAATGAATATTTTGTCCTGGGAGACAATCGGCCGGTTTCTTCTGATTCCCGGCGCTGGGGGTCCTTACCTCGGGAAAATATTATTGGCCGAGTATTCTTCAGGGCCTGGCCCATTCCTACCTTGGCCAGAATTGAAGCACCCGCTTATTAGAAAATATGGCTAAAAAACCAAAATTTTACAGCCTACCTGGAATGCACGATATCTTACCTGGAGAACAGAGATATTTTCAGCGAATTTATAATATTTGCGAAAGTATGGCGAGGTTTTATGGCTTTGAAAAAATAGATACTCCAATTCTCGAGGAGGCAGAGCTTTTTTCAAAAGGAGTCGGGTTTTCGACTGATATTGTCCAAAAGCAAATGTATACTCTGAAAACGAAAGGAGACGATTTTTTAGCTCTCCGACCAGAAGGAACAGCTCCGGTTGTCAGGTCTTATATTGAACACGGAATGTTTAACTTGCCCCAACCCCTAAAGTTTTGGTACTGGGGGCCCTTTTTTCGGGCCGAGCATCCTCAAGCTGGCAGATATCGTCAGTTTTGGCAATTTGGCTTTGAGTCTTTGGGAGAGCAAAGTTCAGTAGTAGATACTCAAATTATTCAAATTTTTTATAATATCTTAGAGGAAATTAAATTGAAGAATTTAATTATTGAAGTAAACAGTATTGGAGACAGTCAATGCAGGCCTTATTATAAAAAGCTTTTGGCAAGTTATTTTAAAACTCGAGAGGCCTCTTTGTGTTCTGACTGCAAAAGAAGGTTGAGGGAAAATCCGTTAAGAATTTTAGACTGTAAAGAAGAAAAATGCCAGCGGATTAAAGCTCAAGCCCCCCAAATGTTAGACCATCTTTGTGAAGAATGCCATCATCACTTTAAGGAAGTTTTAGAATTTTTAGAGGAAATTGAATTGCCCTATCGTCTCAACCCTTATTTGGTCAGGGGTTTAGACTACTACACAAAAACTGTTTTTGAGATTTTTACCGAATTTAATCCCGAGCCAAAAAAGGAAGAGGAGGCTGCAGGAGAGGAAGCAAAAGAACAAAAAGCTCTGGCTTTAGTCGGAGGAGGAAGATATGATGCTCTCTCTAAACTTTTGGGCGGCAAGGATGTACCAGCTGTTGGAGCATCAGCTGGAATTGAAAGAATTATCCAGGTAATGAAAATTAAAACTCTAAGGCCATCTGAAGAACCACGGATAAAAGTCTTTTTAGCCCAGCTGGGAAGCTTAGCCAAAAGGAAAAGTTTAAAACTTTTCGAAGAGTTTAGAAAAGAAAGAATTTTAGTGTCTGAATCTTTTGGTCGAGATTCTTTAAAAGCCCAACTGAACAAAGCCAATAAGCAGGGAGTAAAATATGTTTTAATTCTGGGTCAGAAAGAAGCCTTGGATGGGACAATTATTGTCAAAGATATGGAATCAGGGAAGCAGGAGACCTTAAAGATGGAAAAAGTTGTTGGGGAGATAAAAAAGAGATTAAAAAAATAATAATTTTCAAATATGGACTGTCTTTTCTGTAAAATTGCTAAAAAAGAAATACCTTCAGAAATTGTTTATGAGGACGAGCAATTCGTTGTCTTTAAAGATACAAATCCGCAGGCTCCGGTTCATCTCCTAATCATTCCTAAAAAACACATTCCTTCGGTAAATCATATTGAAATTGAAGATAAAAGCTTGATGGGAGAATTGATTCTTACTGCTCAAAAGATTGCCAGAGAGAAAAATATTAAAGGTTATAAATTACAAATTAACGTTGGTCGAGATGGGGGACAGCTAATAGACCATTTACACCTCCATTTATTAAGCGGTAAATAGATTTTATTATGGTATTAGAAGTAAAAAAACAAGAAAGAGAAACGTCACAGGATGTTATCCGTCGCTTTACCAAAAGAATTCAGCAAAGCGGGCTTTTACTTAGAGCAAGAAAAATTAGGTTCAGGGTGAGAAGAAAATCGCGGCAGATGAAAAAAAGAGCTGCCCTGAGAAGAGAAGAAATTAAAAAAGAATACGCCAAATTAAAAAAATTAGGGAAAATCGAACAAAAAAGGAGATGAGCTTGAAAGGCAAAATTCAAAGTGAACTAATAGAAGCTGTGAAAAAGAAAGAAGAGATAATATTGTTGGTTTTGCGTCAGCTTTCAGCTGCTATTTTAAATAAAGAGAAGGAAAAGAGATATAAAATTAGTAAAGACAAGCCAGAATTAAAAGAAGAGGAGCTGGAGAAAGAGAGTCAGTTAACAGACGAAGAAGTTCTCGACGTTATCTCGTCTGAAGTCAAAAAAAGAAAAGAAGCAATTTTGGAGTTTGGAAAAGGGAAAAGAGATGATTTAGTAGAAAAAGAGAAAAAAGAATTAGAAATTTTGCAAAAATATCTGCCCGAGCAGCTTTCCGAAGAGGCAATCAAAAAATTAGTCAAAGAAGCCATTGAAAAGTTAGGAGCTAGCGACCAAAAAGATATGGGTCAAGTTATGGCAGAGCTGATGCCCAAAATAAAAGGGAGAGCTGATGGTAATACAGTTAGCAAGATAGTGAAAGAGCTATTAATCCCAAAAAATGATTGAGATTAATACCCTAACCACCTCCCCTGCCGATAAAAGTTTTTTTAAAAAAATTGCCTATAAGGTTTTAGCAGGCGAAAAAAAGAAAAAAAGCAATTTATCAATTGCTTTAATTGGGCAAAAAAGAATCAAGGCATTAAATAGAAAATATCTAAAGAAAAACCGAGCGACTGATGTCTTAGCTTTTCCTGATAAAGAATTTGGTTTGGGCGAAATAGTAATTTGTCCCAGTGAAATTAAAAAAAATGCGAAAAGATTTAATGCTAGATTCAAGATTGAGCTGGCCCGAGTATTAATTCACGGCATTTTACATTTATTGGGCTTCAATCACGAGAAGTCAAAAAAAGAGAAGGAAAAAATGGAGAAGAAACAAAATTATTATCTTGAGAACATTTTCAAAAGTTTAAAATTTTAATTTTTGCTTATGGCAAAAGCCCGCATTATTACTGGTCTGGATATTGGTAGCAGCACTATTAAGGCGCTCACAGTTCAAAAGAAGCCCAAAGAAGATAATCTCCAAATTTTATCCCAAAGCCGGGAAGGTTCCTCGGGGATTCGAAAAGGAGTAGTTGTTAATGTTGACGAAGTAACAAAAACAATTACTGCCTGCATAGATAAAGCAGAAGAAGAATCACGCAAAAGAATAAACGAAGTTTATGTTAATATTGGCGGATGCCACATCTTTTGTACTGCTTCCCACGGTTTAGTTTCGGTTTCGCGGGCTGACCAAAAAATTTCTCAAGCAGATATAGAAAGAGTAATGCAGGCCGCCCAAACTTTTTCTTTGCCATCGAATAAAGAAGTTTTGGAAGTTTTTCCTAAAGAATTTATTATTGATGGTGAAAAAGACATTAAAGAACCCCTGGGTATGGAGGGAGTGAGGTTGGAGGCAGAAGTTTTAGCTCTTGGCTGTTTTTCTCCATACCTTAAAAACTTAACTCAAGCAGTTTTGAATTCAGGCCTTCAAATCAATGATTTAATTTTGACACCGGTAGCCTCCTCGAGAGCCGTCTTAAAACAAAAGGAAAAAGAGCTGGGAGTTGCTCTTTTAGATATTGGAGCAGCCACCTCTGGTTTAGCTGTGTTTGAAGAGGGAAATTTAATTCATGCAACCATTTTTCCGCTCGGCTCAGCTAATATCACCAATGATATCGCCATTTTATTACGAATAGACATTGATACAGCAGAAAGAATAAAGCTGGAATTTGGCTCCTGTTTTTATAGGGGAAATAAGAAAAAAGAGAAGATTAAGGTAGAATCTTTGCCAGAGCCCCTAAATTTTTCTAAAAAAACCTTAGTCAACATTATTGAAGCCAGGGTTTCAGAAATTTTCGACCAAGTCAATAAAGAATTAAAGAAAATCTCTCGTCAATCTTTGCTGCCTGCTGGTATAGTTTTGACTGGTGGCGGAGCAAAACTGCCAAAGCTCGTCGAATTAGCAAAGAAAGAATTAAAACTTCCTTGTCGAATTGGATTCCCCCAGGGGTTTACTCCTTCCTTAGAAGACATATCTTTAACGACAGCTAGTGGTTTAATTCTTTGCGGTCTTGATCTTGAAGAAGGAGGACATATCCCTCGTTTTGGTCTTAGTCAAGGAATTGGCGCAAAATTAAAAAGAATATTTAAAATTTTCATTCCATGAAAATTTCTGCGTAGCGGTTTAATTTTAATTCTTAAAATTTAATGAGAACAAATACAAAAATAAAAGTTGTTGGTGTCGGCGGTTCCGGGTCTAATGCTGTTTCCAGAATGATGAAATGTAAAATTAAGGGAGTGGAATTAATTGCTATTAATACTGACGATCAAGACCTCAAAAAAACTCGGGCTCACTACAAGATTCGCATTGGTAGAAACTTAACCAAGGGTTTGGGTACAGGTATGAATCCAGAGATTGGCAGGAAAGCCGCCGAAGAACAGAGAGAAGAGTTGTCGGAAATTTTAAAAGACACAGATATGATTTTTGTTGCGTATGGAGCGGGCGGTGGTACTGGAACTGGCGCTGGTCCGGTGGTTGCTGAAATTGCTAAAAACCTCGGCGCTTTAACTGTAGCAGTAGTTACTAAACCATTTTCATTTGAAGGTATTTTCCGACAGAAAATTGCTGAATCTGGAATTAGAAAACTTAAAGAAAGAGTTGACAGTTTAATAACCATTTCAAATGATAAATTGTTGGAATTTTTTGACCAACAAAATACAATCGTCAACGCCTTTTGGTTCTGCGATGAGATTTTAAGGCGAGCTGTCCAGGGAATGTCTGATTTAATTTTGCTTCCTGGAATTATAAATGTTGATTTTGCCAGCGTGAAAACGATTATGAAAAATTCCGGAACGGCTTTGTTCGGGATAGGGAAAGCCAAAGGTGAAAAAAGGGCTCAAAGGGCAGCTCTGGCAGCAATTCATTCGCCATTACTCAACATTTCTCCCAAGGGAGCAAAGGGAGTATTATTTAATGTCTCTGGAAGGCAGGATGTTTCGCTTTCTGAAATTGACGAGGTGGCCCGGGTTATCACCGAAGAAGTCTCTCCGGAAGCTAAAATAATTTTTGGAGCAGTCCAGGATGAAAAATTAAGGAAAGGAGAAATAAAAGTAACGGTTATTGCCACCGGATTTTAAAAAAATCATTTCCGGCGGCGGAATTTTTGGGTGTGGATAACCCAAAATTTAAACAGGACTTGACTGGATTTGACCCAGTTTTTTTGTCGCAGTAAAATGTAATAACGCTTCTGCTAACAGTTGTTTTTTATTCTCCCGATACTCTTTCAGATTCTAAGATTATGTTGAAGACAATCACCAAAATTAAAAAAAGGGACGGCGAGCTTGCCGAATTTGACCAAGATAGAATTTCCGAGGCAATCTTCAAGGCCATAACTGCCACTGGTCAAGGTGATGGTAAAAGGTCAAAGAGACTTTCCAATAAAGTAGTTCAAATTTTAAGCCGCCGTTTTCGAAAAGATGAAATTCCTCAAGTTGAGCAAATTCAAGATCTAGTTGAGGAAGTTTTAATTTTGGAGGGATTAGTTGAAACTGCCAAATCCTACATTCTTTATAGGGAACAAAGGAGAAGAATCAGAGAGGCAGTTGCTGTCATTGACGAATCAACTGAAATGGTTGACAGATATTTACAAGAATTAGACTGGCAAGTTCACGAAAATGCCAATATGACTTACTCTTTGCAGGGATTAAACCAGTACGCGATTTCAACTGTCACCAAAAAATATTGGCTCAACAAAATTTATCCAGAAGAAATCAGGACAGCTGCTGCTAACGAAGACCTTCATATCCACAACTTGGAAACAATTGCCTGTTATTGTATGGGCTGGGACCTTTACGATATTTTACTTCGAGGATTTGGCGGAGTGGTAGGAAAATTGGAATGCCGTCCGCCAAAACATTTTCGAACAGCTCTGGGTCAATTGGTAAATTTCTTTTACACTCTCCAGGGAGAAAGCGCTGGTGCCCAAGCTGTTTCCAACTTCGACACATTATTAGCTCCTTTTATTCGTTATGACATGTTAAGTTATTCTGAGGCCAAGCAAGCGATGCAAGAATTTTTGTATAACTGCATGGTACCGACACGAGTTGGTTTCCAAACACCATTTCTAAATGTCACTCTCGACATAAAGCCGCCAGAATTTTTGGCAAAACAACCCATCATTATTGGAGGAAAGCCACAGAAAGAAACTTACGGAGAATTTCAAGAAGAGATGAATGTTTTTAATCGAGTTTTCTACGAATGCTTGATAGAGGGCGATGCCAAAGGTAGACCATTTACTTTTCCTATTCCAACTGTTTCTATCACAAAAGATTTTGATTGGGATAATTCTGCTTTAGATTTGCTTTGGGAAGCAACAGCTAAATACGGAGTAAATTATTTTCAGAACTTTGTTCAATCAGATATGAACCCGGATGATTTTAGGTCAATGTGCTGCCGGCTTAGATTGTCAAATAAAGAACTTTATAAAAGGGGCGGCGGGTTATTTGGTTCAGCCCCTTTAACTGGTTCGATCGGCGTGGTAACAATAAACTTGCCCCGCATTGGATATCTTTCCAAGACAAAAAAAGACTTTTTTGAAAGATTAAGCCATTTAATGGATTTAGCTAAAGAGAGTTTGGAGATTAAAAGGAAGGTCCTGGAAGATTTTATGGAAAAGGGCCTTTATCCTTACTCGAAATATTATTTAGCGCCGGTAAAAAAAATGAGGGATGCCTATTTCGGGAATCATTTTTCAACCATCGGGCTGATGGGGATGAACGAGGCCCTCTTAAATTTCATCGGAGATAATATAACCTCAAAGAGGGGAAGGAGGTTTGCCCTTGAAGTGTTGGATTTTATGCGAGAGAGATTAGTTCAATACCAAAAAGAGACTAGCAGTCTTTACAATCTTGAAGCTACTCCGGGCGAGGGCACAAGTTATCGCCAGGCGAAGGCAGATAAAGAAAGGTATCCAGATATTATTACTGCCGGAGCAAAAAATGTCCCTTATTACACAAATAGCACCCAATTGCCGGTGAATTACACTGACGATGTCTTTGAGGCCTTGAAGTTGCAGGACGAATTACAATGTAAATACACAGGGGGAACTGTTTTGCACTTCTTTTTGGGAGAAAAAATCTCTGATATTCAAATGGTTAAGGAATTGGTTAAGAAAACTTTCGCAAATTTTCATTTGCCATATATCACCTTAACTCCTACTTTTTCAATTTGTCCAAATCACGGTTATCTCGAAGGTGAACACTTTGAATGCCCGCAATGCACAATAAAACAACCTTGTGAAGTTTACTCTCGGATAGTTGGTTATCTCAGGCCGATAAGTCAATGGAACCTTGGCAAGAAAGAAGAATTCAAATGGCGGAGAGAATTCAGGAATTATCAAAATCTAAAATTGACTACCTTACCAAAAGAAAAAATTCCTACACGTTAATTGCTCCGCAATTACAGAGAGCGGAGCGAGCGATTTTTAATAATGTGATTATAGGTGGTCTTCAAAAAACTACTCTAATAGATTTTCCAGGAAAAATAGCCGCTACCATATTTATCAGCGGCTGTTCTTTTCGTTGTCCCTGGTGTTATTCGCCAGAACTGGTTTTACCAGAGAAGATTAAAAAACATCCGAAAATTTCAGAAAAATATTTATTTGATTTTTTGGAAAAAAGAAAGGGCCTTTTAGACGGGGTTTGTCTTACTGGAGGAGAGCCAACAATCCATAAAAATTTACCAGATTTTATAAAAAAAATTAAAAAATTAGGATATTTGGTAAAACTTGACACTAATGGTTCGAACCCCGAAATGTTAAAAAGATTAATTGATGAAAAATTAGTTGATTATGTAGCTATGGATATTAAGGCGCCAAAAGAAAAATATAATAAACTCGTTGGAGTTAAGATAAATATTCAGAAAATTCAAAAGAGCATCGATATTTTAAAAGAAGGTAAAGTTGATTCTGAATTTAGAAGTACGATTGTGCCCACCGTCCATGCCAAAGAAGATGTGATAGCAATGGCAAAATGGATAAAAGGAGCTAAAAGATATTATCTCCAGAATTTTCGGCCAGAAAAAACAATTAACCCCAAATTTGAAAAAATAAAACCTTATCCAAGGGAATATCTTTTAGAAATCCAAAAAAGTATTTCTCCATTTTTCGAAATCTGTCAGGTAAGATGAGCCAACCCTAATTAAGGAGTTCCTCATTGGCAATTTTTTATCGTCAAGAAAGCGGTTTTTTGCTAAGATAAGTGTTATGATTGAAGTTAAAAATTTGACAAAAAAATTTAACGGTTTTGTTGCTGTTGATAATATTTCTCTTTCCATTGAAAAAGGAGAGATTTGTGCCTTTCTGGGCCCTAATGGAGCAGGGAAAACCACAACCATTAGAATGTTGACAACTCTTCTCAAACCGACGAGCGGCGAGATAAAGATTAATGGTTACAATCCTCAAAAAGACCAAGATAAAGTTAGACAATCTTTTGGTATTGTTTTCCAGGATCCAAGCTTGGACGATGAGCTGACAGCATTTGAAAATATGGAATTTCACGGCGTGATTTACAAAGTGCCGAAAACAATACGCCGGGAAAGAATAGAACATTTATTAAAGTTTGTCGAACTCTGGAACCGTAAAGATGATTTGGTGAAAAATTTTTCAGGCGGTATGAAGCGACGACTTGAAGTCGCTCGGGGTCTAATTCATCATCCTCAGATTCTTTTTTTAGACGAACCGACTCTGGGATTAGACCCCCAGACAAGAACTCATATTTGGGATTATATTAAAGATTTAAATCAAAAAGAGTTAATGACTATATTTTTTACTACCCATTATATGGAAGAAGCAGAAAAAGTTAGCCAAAAAATTGCTATTATTGACCACGGAAAAATTATTGCCCAAGGAACATTGGCTAAGCTGAAAGAGAGAACAAAAGCCAGTTCGTTAGAAGACGCATTTTTAAGTTTTACTGGAACTACTATTCGCGAAGAAGAAGTTAGCGGTTTAGAACGAATGCGGCTTCGCAGAAGAGCCAGAAGATAACTTAAAAAATTATGATTCCCGCCTTCGGTAGGGCCCTGATAATTTCTCCCTGCGGGTCGAAATTATGAGCACAATTTACATTCTTTGGCTTCGACAACTCAAAAGATATTTTCGTTCAAAATCGAGAATCATTGGTTCTATCGGCCAGCCGCTTTTGTTTTTGCTTGCCTTCGGACTCGGCTTCGGCCCGATTTATCAGAAGGCCGGTGGAGGGAATTATATCCAATTTTTGGCGCCAGGTATTATTGCAATGGGCATTCTTTTTACTGCTGTCTTTTCTGGTATAGAAATTATTTGGGATAGACAATTTGGGTTTTTGAAAGAAACCCTTGTTGCGCCAGTTCCCCGATTAACAATCATGATTGGCAAAACCCTGGGTGGCGGAACAGTAGCCATACTTCAGGGAATTATTATATTTTTGATTTCATTAATTGTTGGTTTCAGGCCGGTAAGTCTTGCTTTTTTGCCCCTCGCTTTTATTTTTATGGCTTTTATTGCTATTTTCTTTACTGGAGCAGGGATAGCCATTGCCTCCCTATTAAAAGACATGCAAGGCTTTCAGTTGATTATGAATTTTTTATTGATGCCATTATTTTTTCTTTCGGGCGCTCTCTTCCCTCTTCAGGGATTGCCCGAATCCTTGACTTTGGTTGCGAGCATTGACCCGCTTTCTTACGGCGTTGATGGTTTGCGAGGTACGCTTATAAACAATTTTCATTTTGGCTTGTTTGCTGACATCACTGTTTTAGCTCTAATAACGACTTTAATACTAATATTAGGCAGCTATCTTTTCTCCAAGATAGAAATTTAAAGTTATTCCCTAGATAGCGTCCCGCTAGGATATTGCGCAAATAACTCACCGCCTTTTCGGCGGTTCCTGTTGGGTGGCTGCCATCCGCAGCCAAATTAGCCAGACGCTAAAACAGTTTCCAACGGTAAATGAAGTTATCATTTCTATTAACGGCCGGACAGAGGATATTTTACAGCCCTGAATTTTAAGCAAACCTTGACAGATGAGATAAAATATGCTATCTTCGAGGGAGCACTTTTAGATAAAAAAACGCAGCAAGGACTACAGAAAGGAGAGTCGCGAATGTTCTACCTCAGGTCCGCAGTAAGGGTTTTGCTTGGGCTGATATGTCTCGGCTTGGCGGAACTCTGCCGTCGGCTAACCTGGATTTGTCCGGACTGGAGAGGCCAGATGGGAGCCGAAGTGACCTTGAGCGCCATCTTTTTGGTACTGGCCTTCGGCTTTTTCGCTGGAGCTGGCTGGTTGTTTCTGGTGACCTATGACGGCTTTCGTGCGATGCAACCGCGCCGCGCGGAGCTCCGACGGATCCGACGAAACCAGGCGAGAACAATGGAGGTTTTGAAGCTACATCCCCCGAGGTGAAACAGAGGCGATGCAAAGGACCAGTGCATATTATGACAAGGCCCTGTCGTCCCAAAACAGATGGATAGCGGGGCCTTTTCTTTTTTGGTAGAATAATAACCGAAAAAAGGTTTATGCATTTGAGTATAATTATTCCGACCCTTGAGGAAGAAAAATATCTTCCTTTGCTGCTCGGCTCAATTAAAAAACAAACATTTAAGGGAGAATACGAAATTATTCTTGCTGACGCTGGTTCAAGAGACAAAACAGTGGAAATTGCAAAAAATTATGGATGTAAAATTATTGCTGGCGGTTCCCCGGCTCGAGGAAGGAACGAGGGAGTAAAAATAGCAAAGGGAGAGCTAATTTTATTTTTAGATGCTGACACAATTTTGCCAGAAAATTCTTTGGAAAATTTCATTTTTGAATTTAAAAAACGAAATCTGGGTATTGCTGGTTTTCTTTTGAGGCCTTTTGGCAAAAGAAAATTTTTAGAAATTTTGTATAATATTTTTTATAATTTCCCGATTTTAGCTCTGGAAAAGATTTTGCCCCACAATGCCGGAGCAACTTTGATTAAAAAATCTCTCCACCAAAAAATTGGAGGTTTTGATGAAAAAATAAAATTAGCTGAAGATCAGGTTTATGCTAGAAAAGCGGCCCGTTTCGGGAGATTTGGCATTTTAAGGTCAGTTAAGGTTTATTATTCCCAAAGAAGATTTGAAAGAGACGGCTGGTTTAAAACGTATATTAAATATATAGCAGCTGAATTTCATTTGATTTTCTTTGGTCAAATTAAATCCAATATTTTCAAATATAATATTCAATCAAAGCGATTTAGAAAATAAAATTAATCTTTACCCTTTTCTTCACAAAAGAATTTTGCTATAATAATTTTTAGAAATATGGAACTATCTGACATTAAAAATAACAAGGATTCAAGGCCAAAATTTGGTAGAAAGAAAATTTTGATTGTTTTTATAATTGTCTTAATTGCCTCTCTTTTTGGTTTTTTGGGCGGAGTTGTTTCCAGCGTCTTTTTCGATTCACAAATAAAAGAATTTCTCCAGAATCTCAAAATTGAACCTCTGCAAGGCGATCAAGGATATGTACCCCAAACCTCCGAAGAGGCAAAGACAATTTCAGCAGTTCAGGAAGTTTCGCCAGCTGTTGTTTCAATTATTATTACCAAAGACCTGCCTGTACTGGAAGAGTATTATATTAATCCTTTTGAAGAATTTTTTGGACCAGGTTTTCAAATTCCCCAATATCGCCAGAAAGGAACCGAGAAAAAAGAAATTGGCGGAGGAACTGGTTTTATTATTTCTACTGACGGAATGCTTATAACTAACCGTCACGTTGTCATAGACACAGAAGCTGATTATACAGTTTTAACCAATGATGGCAAAAAATATCCGGCAAAAGTCATAGCTAGAGATCCTGTACAGGATTTCGCCATACTTAAAATTGAAAACGCTAACGGAAATTTTCCAATAGTAAAATTTGGCGATTCTTCACAATTGCAGATTGGCCAAACGGTTATTGCCATTGGTAATGCTTTGGGAGAATTTAAAAATACGGTTTCAGTCGGAGTTATTTCGGGGCTGGGCAGGACAGTCACAGCTTCTGGAGGAGGCATAACTGAAATATTAGAAAATGTTATTCAGACAGATGCTGCTATTAATAAGGGTAATTCTGGCGGTCCCCTTTTGAATTTAAAAGGAGAAGTTATTGGTATTAATACTGCTATGGCTTCGGAAGCTGAAAATGTCGGTTTTGCTATCCCTATTAATAGAGCTAAAAGAGCGATTGAACAGGTGAAATCCATCGGGAAAATTGTCTATCCCTTTTTGGGTGTAAGATATGTTCTGGTGACTGAAGCAATTCAAAAAGAGAATAATTTGCCAGTGGATTATGGCGCTTTAATTATGGCGGGAGAAAATGGAGAACCAGCTGTTACTCCGGAATCAGCCGCTGATAAAGCAGGATTGAAAGTCGGGGACATTATTTTAGAATTAAACGGTCAAAAAATATCTCCAGATAATTCACTAGCTAAACTCCTAATGGATTATATACCAGGAGATAAAGTCACTTTGAAGGTCTTGAAAGAAGGTCAGGAGAAAAATATTGAAGTGGTTTTAGGCGAAAGGAGCGAATAAGGACTTCAATCTTGAAGAATTCCATCACATAAACAGCTAGCTGTTAACTATGAACGGAGCTAATTTTACTCATAAAGCCCAAGAGGCAATTTTGCGGGCTCAAAGCCGAGCCCAAGAAAAGGGCCAACAACAGATTGATGCTCTGCATCTTTTATACGCTCTGATATCCCAGGAAGAGAGCGTGGTTTTGACTTTACTTCAGAGGTTGGGAGCGGACATCGAAGGTTTAAAAAAGAAAACTGAAATAGCTTTGGATAAAATGCCGGCAATTGCCACCCCTCAATCTTTCGGCCAGTTTTATTTAACTCAAGACATGGCAAAAGTGTTGGAGAGAGCAAGAAATGAAGCTATGAAAATGGGAGATGAGTTTATTTCAGTTGAGCATTTATTTTTAGGGCTTTTAGCTACCGAGAGTAAAGCAAAAGAAATTTTAGACAAAACAACCTTTTTGCAACCAGGCGGTGACGGACCGACAACTATAGAGTTTGGCAAATTAGATTACGAGACCGTCCTGAAAGCACTATCGCAAATCCGCGGTGGCCAGAGAATAACCGATCCAGAACCAGAATCAAAATATCAGGTAGTGGAGAAATACGCCAGAAATCTAACTTCTTTGGCGAGGAGCGGGAAACTCGACCCAGTAATTGGTAGAGAAAACGAAATCCGTCGTTTAATGCAGGTTTTATCTCGAAGAACCAAAAATAACCCGGTTTTAATCGGTGAAGCTGGCGTTGGGAAAACAGCTATTGTCGAAGGATTAGCTCAAAAAATTATAAAAAGAGAGGTCCCCGAATCTTTAAAAGACAAAGAGTTGATTGCCCTGGATTTGGGCGCGATTGTGGCTGGGACTAAATATCGAGGAGAATTTGAGGATAGGGTAAAGGCTCTGCTTCGAGAAATTAATCGAGCAGCCGGCAGATATATTGTATTTATTGATGAATTGCATACTTTAGTGGGAGCAGGAGCGGCAGAGGGGGCAATTGATGCTTCGAATTTATTGAAGCCGGCCCTGTCTAGGGGTGAGTTGCGAGCAATTGGAGCCACCACCCTGAAAGAATATCAGAGATATATAGAAAGAGACCCGGCGCTCGAGCGAAGATTTCAACCAATTTTTGTCCAAGAGCCGTCAATCGAAGATACAATTTCTATGTTACGGGGAATTAAAGAAAAATATGAATTACATCACGGTGTAAAAATAACAGATTCTGCCCTGCTCGCCTGCGCCCAATTGGCAGCTCGCTATATTACAGACAGGTTTTTGCCCGATAAAGCCGTAGATTTAATGGATGAAGCAATGAGTTCTTTAAGATTAGAAATCGAATCAGAGCCTATTGAATTAGGTAATCTTAAAAAAGAAATGCAGAAATTGGAGATTGAAAGGGAGGCGATAAAAAATGAGAAAAAAACAGTCAGAAAAAAAGTCCTCGCTAGGCAAATCGCCGATTTAAATGAAAGAATTAAGGCGATTGAATCAAAATGGAATTTAGAAAGAGAAGTTATTACTAAAATTAAAAACCTAAAAAGAGAAATAGAAAATAGCCGCTTTGAACTGGACAAAGAACAAACAGTATCCAATTTACCCAAAGTGGCTGAAATAAAATACGGCAAAATACCGAATCTGCTGAAGGAACTGAAAGCCACTGAGAAGAAATTGGCAACATTGCAGAAAAATCACCCTCTTTTAAAAGAAGAGATAATTGAAGAAAATGTTGCCCAGGTTGTTTCCCGTTGGACTGGAATTCCATTGACCAGATTGATAGAAGAAGAGGCAAAAAAGCTGGAAAAAATGGAAGAGATTCTTTCTAAAAGAGTAATCGGCCAGACAGAAGCGCTTTTGGCAATTTCAAACGCCATCAGGAGAGCAAGAGCTGGAATTTCTGAAGAAAAACGACCACTGGGTTCTTTTATGTTTTTAGGCCCAACCGGCGTAGGAAAAACTGAAACCGCCAGAGTTTTAGCTGAATTTTTATTTAACGATGAAAATTCTTTAGTCAGATTGGATATGTCAGAATACATGGAAAAACATACTGTTTCGAAAATGATAGGTTCTCCTCCTGGCTATGTTGGTTATGAAGAAGGAGGTCAGCTGACTGAAAAAATAAGAAAGCGGCCCTATAGCGTGGTTTTGCTCGATGAGGTCGAAAAAGCTCACCCCGAAGTCTTCAATATTTTACTCCAAATCTTAGAAGATGGTCGCTTAACCGATGCTAAGGGTAGAACAGCATCTTTTAAAAATGCCATCTTGATTATGACGTCAAACGTTGGTTCGGAAATTATTGCCAAAGAGGCCTCTTTAGGTTTTATTACCGGAAGTGAAGATAAATCCCAAAAAGAAAACCTGAAAGAGAAGGTAATGGCTGCTCTAAAGGAGGGTTTCCGGCCCGAATTCCTAAACAGAATTGACGAAATTATTATCTTTGATTATCTTGGTAAAGCAGAAATTAAAAAAATTGTCGAGCTGGAACTCCAAAAAATTGAAGACAGATTAACAGCTAAAAAAATAAAAATTCAAGTAACAGAAATTGCCAAAGAATTTTTAGCTGAAAAAGGGTTTGACCCCAATTTGGGCGCCAGACCGTTGAAAAGGGTCATTCAAAGATTAGTTTTAGATCCTTTATCTTTAAAGATAGTTTCTGGCGAGATTGGCGAAGGAGAAAAAGTTATAATTGACAGAGAGGGAGAAGAAATTATTTTTAGAACTCCCCACACTTTTATTAAAAGCAAAGGACAAAGAGAGAAAATTTTGACTAAACGATAAACTGACCAATGCTGAAGAATATTTTTAAAATTATCGCCGTTTTTATTTTTGGGATAGCTGGCGGAATTTTCGCCGACCAGATTCTCTGGCCTTATTTTGTTGAGAGGCCTCTTTTTTATCAATACGGGCTGGAACAGAGGCCAATTTATGTTACTGAAAGAAAAGAAACTATAATTCAAGAAAATGCCGCTCTAAAAAATGCCATTGAAAAGGTAGATAAGACAGTAGTGGGCATTAGATCGCAACTCACAACTGGAAAAGTTCTAGAGGGTTCGGGTTTAATCGTTGCTTCAGATGGTTTGATAGTTACTTTGGCCAGTTTGGTTCCTCAAGGAGCTGAGATTAGTCTTTTTTGGGAAGGAAAATCACCGTCTTTTCAAGTTTTAAAAAAAGATTTAAAGGAAAATTTAGCTTTAATTAAAATGCAAGAATCTAATCTGCCCACAGCCGGCTTCGCTGATTTAGAAAAAATGAAATTAGGGGAAAGAGTTTTTCTAGTGGGGATAATTTTTGAAAAAGGGATACCAAAGAAAACAACCAATGAAGGAATTATTAAAACTTTCGATAATGAATTGATTCAAACTAACATTTTTGAAAAAAGCAATCTTTCAGGAAGTCCTCTTTTTGATATCGAAGGCGAGGTTCTAGGGTTAAATACAATTGATAAAGAAGGAAAAGTAGTTACTCTTCCCGTTGAAAACATTAAAGAATTCATCGGTTTTTAAAAAAAGATAGCATTAATCAGGCCATATTAAATTTCGATGCATTATGGGAATTAAGCTATTTAAATCTCTTTTGATAGTTTTGATACCCTTGGTTTCAGCCTTTCTTTATACACCGTTGCATTTTTCTGGAAGCCAAGTTTCAGCCAGTGAAATTGAGATACCTGACGAGATATTCTTCGAGCCACTTTCTATGCCAGGCAGAATAGAAGGAACAGGAAATTATTTTGAAATAAAAGACAGCCAATATTTAAATATAGTCCTTAAGAGTTCAGAAGAAATAAAAGTAGTTTTAGAATCAATTCCCAGAACGATAAGTATAAATATTGAAGATTCTCAAATTGCCATTTCGACCAATTTGACCTTTGAAAATTTAGAGCCAAACAAAACCTACTTCAAATACCAAGACAGCTACAAAGCAGAAGCTGTTTTTGTTTCAGATGAAAACGGAAGTTATAGTTGGAGCCAAGACTTATCCCAGCCCCATCATATTTGGCTTCAAGAAATAAAAGGAACAACTTTTATTGATAAAGATACAATTTTAGAAAATGACATAACGGGTTCAGTAGAAATCACTGCGAACAATATTACATTAGATTGTAATAATTATACTCTGACAGGAAATCAAGCTGGCTCTGGAATCTATCTAAATCAAAAAACAGGAATAACTATAAAAAATTGTAACGTTCACAACTTTTCTTACGAAATTTATCTTAACAGGTCTTCTTATAATACTTTAACGGGAAATACTCTCTCTGGGGGTTGGGTCGGCAGCCAGCTGACAAACTATTCTCTAAATAATAATCTCAGTTTTAATAATGTTAATTCACATAGAGAGGGAATTGATTTTACGAGTCACGCTGAAAACAATATTTTAACAGGAAATACCATTACCTCAAACCAATGGGGGATTCTTTTCAGCCACCAGTCTTCTAACAACATTCTCAAAGACAATATCCTTTTAGGAAACCAATATAATCTCGGTTTTTACTGGGGAGACCAGCCAGAGGATTTTATTCAAGACATCGACACATCAAATACTATTAACGGAAAACCAATCTACTATTTAGTCAATGAAAACAACAAAGAGATATCCGGAGAAGCAGGTTTTGTTGGCTTAGTGAATTCTTCAAATATCACAGCCAAGAATTTAAACTTAGTGAATAATGTTTATGGCGTATTGTTGGTCTCAACTGAGAATTCCAGAATAGAAAATGCCCAACTTTCGAATAACTATATTGGGGTTTTTCTTTTAAATTCTTCAAACAATAACTTTATTAATAACCAGATTTTTAATAATGAATCTCCTCTTTCTCTGACAAATTCACCGTTTAATATTTTTACCAACAATACTATAAAATCAAATAATGGACCTTTAGGTTTTGGACATTCTACTGACAATATTTTCTATCATAATAATGTCATTGATAATGGGCAGTGGTGTGGTTCTCAGGCCTATCTTCGTTCTGAAACAGGGGAAAGCAATATTTTTGATAATGGATATCCTTCCGGCGGAAATTACTGGTCAGATTATCATGGAAAAGATGAGAAATCAGGCCCAAATCAAGACCAGCCCGGAAGCGATGGAATAGGAGATACCTCTTATGATATGAGGTATTATTACTGGGGCAACTGTATTAAGACTGACCAAGATAAATACCCCTTTATGGTTGAGAGTGGCTGGGGAGGACTGCCGCCCGAGCCTGAGAAATGGTCCTTCGCCATCATCACCGACTTACATATTGGCAGGGGTTACCCTGATTATGATGGAACAACTTACAATGACAGTGGGGGCGGAGAAGATTATTATTTAACCGAGAGACTAAATAAAGTTGTAAATTGGATAAATGAAAATAAAAATAAAATTGATTGCGAGGAAACAAAATGCCCGATTCAATTTTTAGCTGTTTTAGGAGACGTCACAAATACCGCTGAAACATCACAATTTCTCAAGGTAAAAAATATTTTAGACAAACTAAACGATCCCAACGGAGACGGAGATACTATTGATGGTATTCCCTATGTTCCCGTCTTTGGCAATCACGATGTCTGGCCACATACAGAAGATGGCAATTACGATGCCCAATCTCCTTTAGGAGAAGAATATTTTGATGAAATTTTTTGGGATTCTTCAAGCTTAAATTTTCAGCTCATTCAAAAATTTTTTGGGGATTCCTGGAAAAGAGACGAAGTACATAAACGATATAAGAATTTCGCTTTTAGCTACAAAGGAATGAATTTTATTGGTCTGGATTTCAATTCTAGAGAGCCTACTCCTTTTGGTTCAGCAGTTTTAAGTTGGGAAGATAAAACCTGGCTCCAATCCCAGTTAGAAGAATCTAAAGGGAAACCCGTTATCATATTCTCTCATCATCCATTTGTTGCAGATTTAGCTAAGGCTTTTTCTTCCGGACCTTCACCTTTACCGAATGAACTAGAAGAACTCCGCGCAATTATCGCAGGGAAAAATGTACTAGCCAATTTTGGTGGTCATATTCATGGAATCCCTCTTTATGGATTTGAGAAACTTCCTGGATTCGAAGAATTATTATTTTTTAATGCCAATAAAGAATATCCCTCAGTAGATACTGCACCAGTAATCACCACAGAAGCCTTAATGGTAGGCTCAAACGAAGAAGATGAATATTTAAAACAACACGATAAAGGAATAATTAAAATTGTTAAATTCTTGGGCGAGAGTGAGATTGACTATAAAACCAACGAAGGGAAATATAAACCTGAAACAGGAAGGGGAAAAGAATTTATTGCTTTAAACCCATATATTGATTTTACTTTTACTCAGCTAACTGAAATTTTACCTTGCGTGTTTTTTAAAGCTCATGCTTTTACTAAAAGAGATGTTTCTTATCGCTGGGATTTGGGCGATGGAACTGCTGGTTCAGGAGAATGGGAGACTCGCTGTTATTCAAAAGCCGGTACTTACAATGTAACTCTTACTGTAAGTGATACCAAAACTGGAGAAAAAGAATACATTACGCAAAAAGTAGAAGTGAAAGAAGGAATTATTCCAAAATTCCTTAAAGTAACTGAAGAAATGGCCGATAAAATAGAGCTAATTTCCACCAAGTTAGAAAAAGATTTAACTAAAATTGGCCAAGTTTTTAAAGACAATGTTTTAATAAAAGTTAAACATTCACCGGCAGAACCAGTAGGTTTAATTACTGTTCATTTTGAGAAAGCTACTGGAGATATAGATTTAACCAAAATGATAGCTGACATAGATATTGAAAGAAAGAAATCCGTCCTTTATATGCCAGAATGGCCGAAGGAAATTGAAGAAGAGAAAATTCTTTTTATTCCTCGATAAAACAAAGAAATAATTAAAACAAAGTCGAAAAAAATAAAAAATTAATTTTATGGAAAGAATCACAAAAAACAATCGATGGCTCAGCGTTTTAAAAAACGAAGCTTTTAGAAAAGTTATTTTGATGTTAATTTCTTATTTCCTTTTAACAATTTTTTTGATTCATACGATTGGTTGGAGCGGGAAGTGGTTAAGAGAGTTTATATACGGATATAATTGGCAACATGTATATAAAGAAGATATTTTAGATTCCATAAAATTATCTTTCTTTCTTAGTAGTTTTTTCTTCCCATTTTTAATAGCCGGGCTGTATTTCGGAATAAAAAAAGGAGGGAAGTCACTCTTTATTTTTCCAATTCTAAGTTTTGTGGGAGGCATAGTCTTTTCTTTTGTACTTTTGTTTCTTGGGTTATTTTGGCATAGCGAGGCTGAGAGCGTTGCTTATTTTATTTCTTTCTTTACTATCCAGTCGATTTGGTTAGCATTTTTCCTTCTTTTGGCGCTGACTTTTTTAAAATTTCAAAAAGAGAACTTATTTTTTAAAATAATTGTCATTCTCTTTCTTTTCTCTTTTTTCATTAATATTGGAATTTCAAAATATTTTAATAAAACTACTAATCCAAATTGGTGTGAAAACGAAAGAATTACTGCAGGTCAAAGCAACTATGGTTATACGTGCTACCACCAATTAGCTTTGAGATCTAACAATGTCCAGCTGTGTAATAAAATCGAACATGATGATTATCGAACGGATTGTCTTGCGGATTTTGCTTTAAAATTAAACGATGTTAAAGTTTGTGGAGCAGCGAGTGAGAAATTTATGATTGAAAAATGTATTGAGGAGGTTGCAGTTCGAATAAGAGATTCAAGCCTCTGTCCGCAAATAGAATCAGAGTTTTATCGAAGCAATTGTTATTTGAGCATTGCCGTTTTGAAAGAAGATTCAGATTTATGTCAATTTGTATCATCTGATGATAAAGAGAGATGTTATGGTGAAATCGGAATTGCAAAAAGAGATCCCAATCTTTGCGATTTCATAGAACCCGGATCATATTGGCATAACCAATGCATTTCAGAGATTGCTGATGAAATAAAAAACCCAAATTTATGTGAAAAAATAAAATATGAATTACCCCGTAAAGAGTGTTATGAAAGAGCAAAAGATTAAGAATCCGCTTGGAGATGAAAATAGATTTAAGTACATATTTTTAATTAAAAATTTCAAGGTCGAAAAAAAATAACAAAATATAATTAAAATGACAAATCAAATTAATCAACAATCTAATCCTGATCCAAAAAGAAAGGCTATTGCCTCTTTAGTTTTGGGTATTATCAGTGTGGGATTATTATTATTATTATATGGGATTATCGGGGCAACAATAATATTAGGAATAATGGAAATGTCGGGAATGGGTGTCTTTCTGATGAGTTTGCTTTTCGGTGCCTTGCTAAGCGCTTTAGTTGGTTTAATCCTCGGAATATTAAGTTTAAAATCTACAAAAAGGAATTTTGCCATAGCTGGAATTATTTTGTCTGCGATTGGTTTATTAGTTTTACTCTATTACTTTCTGATTATTTAAAGAAAAAATGTCTAAGTTTTCAAAAATTTTAATACTTATCTTTTTAATTTTTTCTATAAGTGTAGGTTTTACTATTGCTCATTTTTCTAAAGCAGAAGGTTTTACTTCCTCCACCGAAGGCTCGGTGTATATCTGTCCTGAAGCCACCTCTTTAGAAGAGATAAACCCCCTATGTCCTGGGATCGTAGTTCTTAAATTGAGAGAAACAATCGAAGGTTTAACCCTATCTGCTACTACTTATGAAGGTCAAGAATATTATCTCGTTATTGGTTTTAAGAACGGTGGCGGTGGAGAATTTGGGATTGCTGAAAAAATCATTAAAGATATCAATGATTATATTCAAGGATTACCAGATAAAGCTTTTAAAAATAATCCCCAACAGAGAAAAAATGCTTTAAAGAATAAATTAGAAGAAGTATTTATAAAGATCGAAAATAGAGAATATCAAGAAGCAATACAGAAGCTCCAAAATGATATTAAAGCCAAAGCCGATGGCGCAGTTGGTGGAAATCCCAAAGATGATTGGATAATAAACCCGACGACTCAAAAAGATATATGTGAGATGATAGATGATTTTATTGTTCATCTTCAGGGTTTATTATGATGACTTCTTTTTTCCAAAACTAAAAGGTCGAAGAGTAAAACAAAAATTAAAAGAATACAAAGTAAAAATGAACGATAATCTCAGTACTCAAACGTCTAACTCGAAAAGGAAAGCCATTACTTCATTGGCGTTGGGAATTATTAGTGTAATCCCAATTATAACAAGAGAATGGATACTTCCTTCACTAGTTTTAGCGCCGATGCTTCCGCCTATTCTTGAACTTATTTTTTTTATAATTTTTTTTATATTGCCTTTGTTTGGCTTACCTGGCGTAATTCTTGGGATGATTGGCCTAAAATCTACAAAAAGGAATTTTGCAATAGCCGGAATAATATTATGTATAATTGGTTTGGTAACACCAATATTGTATTTTGTGTTTTCTTAAAGTAACGGAGTCAGACTTGTTTTTTTGTTTAACTTATTTGCATCTTAATCAAAGAAAATCTTGCTTAAAAGAAGAGGTCTAATTAAACATCTCAAGCCAAAGAGGTTTTCTGATGCATAGTTCGAATACTACCTGCCTCCGGAGAAAGAAAATTATATGTGGTCGAATAAATTATACGGTTTTACTATTTTTAAGGATATAAAATAGATGCTCACCAAAAAGCACCTATTATTTTTAATAATTTGTTTTTTTGCTATTGGTTTATCTATTTTTGCATTTTCAATTCCAGAATTTAAAAATGTTTTCTCTAAGCTGAATCCTTTTCGGGCGACAATCGCGCCACTTCCCGAAGACCAAAGAAAATTATCAGAGGAATTGGCAAGAGAAATTGCCCAAGAGCAATTTGAGCAAAATTTGGTTCAAATTCAAGAAAAGGTTGACGAGCTTTCGGAAAGAATTGATATTTTGGAAGGAAGGCTAACTGAATTAACTGAAGCCGAATCTTTATCTTCCGAGGTCCTTGAGACAGAAGAAGAGCCCCTACCGGAAGAGTCAGAAGACGAAGAAGAAGAAACTACAAAAGAAAAAGAGCCAGAAGAAATAGAACAAAAAATCTGTGAGAAAATCACAGGAACACAACCTCTTAGAAATAAGATTATCATTAATGAAGTTGCCTGGATGGGTACAAGTGTGTCTGTCAATAATGAATGGATAGAATTAAAAAATATTTCAGGAGAAACAATTCATTTAGAGAGCTGGCAAATTTTAGATAAAGATAAACAAATTAAAATCTTCTTTTCTGATAGGGGACGGGTCTTTGCTAATAGCTTTTTTCTCTTGGAAAGGACAGATGATAATTCAGTGGCAAATATTTTAGCTGATTTTATTTATGCCGGTACTTTAAGCAACACTGACGAAGCTCTTTATCTTTTTGATGAAAACTGTCAACTTCAAGATATGGTTTTGGCAGAGCCCAATTGGCCAGCTGGCGATAGCACCTCAAAAAGAACAATGGAAAGAAAACCTGATTTAACCTGGCAAACGAGCTTGAGTCCTGGCGGAACGCCAAAAGCTCCAAATAGTAGTGGATATGTTGTAACTTCCCAGGTAACCACCGGCAGTGGCGG
>Ga0315296_10001070_pt1 | contig 24114 bp, 18 predicted proteins | sample YL17G14_18_MG_FD_203921 | JGI IMG/M metagenome (GOLD analysis project Ga0315296, IMG submission 203921) | Sediment microbial communities from Yellowstone Lake, YNP, Wyoming, USA - YL17G14_18 | ecosystem: Environmental > Aquatic > Freshwater > Lake > Sediment | place: USA: Wyoming | collected... | reverse complement strand
AGAAATCTCTCATGCGCTTCATCGGAACGTAGGTCGTCAACGGTCCCTCGTATCCGGTCGCGACACGGGCTCCACACCATTGGATGGTGTATTTCGCCATGAACCTAGCTGTGTCTACAGGGCCAGCCATCACACCGCCGGTCCTTCTGACTATGTCCGTCACGTAGTCTACTTCGGCCTCGACCTCCCCCTTGGTGCCTTCGAACCCGAGGTAGAAGATTCCCTTCTTGCTTGGAGACGCCCCGTACTCCGATGCATCATTGACACCGTATGCCTCGCCGCCCGTATAGGTCACGCACGTTCCCATCACCTTCTGGGCGGCGTCGTTCGCGGCCCAGAAATCGTCGTAGAACGCGAGTATTGCGGCCTTCGCCTCCGGAAGCGGCTCGACCCGCAGCGTCGCCTCCGTGATTATCCCGAGGGTGCCCTCGGCGGCTATGAACAGCTGGCCGAGCCTGTAGCCAGTAGAGGTGTAGAGGACCTTGGCGCCCGTTCTCATGACACGGCCGTCAGCGAGAACGACCTCGAGCGACATGACCCGGTCGGCTATCGTACCGTACTTCTGGTGTTTCCGACTGAAGCCTGATGTCGAAATCGCGCCTCCGACTGTCGCGACTTTGAACGAGCCCTGTTCCTGATTGAGCGCGAGTCCGTAGTCCTCGAGGTACTTCTCCAGCTCTTTGAGCGTGATGCCTGGTTGAACGGTCACGTATAGTTCGGGAACGCTCACTTCGATGACCTTGTTCATCTTGATCGTGTCGACGACGATGCCGCCCTTGATGGGCACGAGCATGCCCGTACGAGACGACCCTCCACCCTTCGGGATGAGGGGGATCTTCCGCGCTGCCGCAACCGCGACAATCTTCTGGACTTCCGAGGTCGTCTCGGGGAGCACGACGAGATCGGGCAGGAACTTGTACTCGTCCTCGTACCTGATCCTGAATGTGTCCTTCGTGTAGGGGATAATGTCCGGCTCCTTCCACAGGACCTTGTGGTCTCCGATCGCTGCAGCGAGCACTTGACGGACTTCGTCGCGAGTCTTTGCGTCCATCATCTCGATCCCGCTCCTCCCGGCTCAGCCAGGCGATCGAGCAGAACGGCAAGCTCCAGTATCTCGATCTTCGACCCGGAGTCCGCTGCAGCTTCCCTAAGGGTCTGAACACAGAACGGACACGCCGTCACGAGCATGTCCGCGCCTGTCCTCTCGGCGTCTTTCACTCGTCTCAGAGCGGCCTTTCGAGACACTTCTGGATAGGCGGTCTTCACACCTGCTCCTCCTCCGCAGCATCTCGACATCTCTCTCGAATCCTTCATCTCGATGAGCTTCAAGCCAGGGATGGCGGCGAGTATCTCCCTCGGCTCCTCGAAAACATCCGCATGTCTACCTAGATGACATGGATCGTGATAAGTGATCTTGATCGGCGCGCGCTTGAACTTCAGCTTGCCGTCCTTCAGGAGAGACAGAAGATACTCCGTGGAATGAAGCAACTGGACCTTCTCACCGAGGCCAGGATAGTCTTGTTTCAGAGTCTTGTAGCAACCAGCACACGCGGTCACGATTCTCTTCGCGCCAGTCTCGAGCAATCGTTTCTCATTCTCTTGTCTCAGCCGCTCGAAGAGCCTTGAATGACCGATCCTCTTCACCGTTGAGCCACAGCAGAGCTCGTCCTCAAGCAGAAGCCCGAAATCCTCTCCCGCGCGCTCCATGAGATGCGCGAGCGCGCGCGGGCTCTCCTGAAGCGTGCGATCAAGCGCGAATGTGCATCCAACATAGAACAGCGTGTCGGTCTTGCCTTTGACAGCCTTCCTTGCCTTGAGGTCCTTCGCCCATCTTTTCCTAGAGGCCTTCGCCTCCTGCCACGGATTCCCGTAGTTCTCGAGGCTCTTCACCAGAAGCTCGTGTTCGTGAAGGAGCGGCAGGCCCCTGCCCAGTAGATACTTCCTGAACGCCTCGGTCGCCTCCGCATTCTTCAACTCCGCGGTGCACGACTTCTCGTCCCTCCTGCAGAGCAGACACGAGTATGCAATCCTGACAGCCCTCTCGTCGGGCTCGATCAGGCCCAGCATGATCGCGCGGATCATGAAGTTCCTGCCCTTGGGAGAGATGGTCTCCTCGAGGATCTCGGCGTACATGGGACAATCGTCCTTGCAGCAGCCACATCTGCACAAAGCGCAAGCCTCTGCGAGCTTGGTCATCTCTTCGATGTCAGCATCCATCCTTAGAGTCACCCGATCCCTGAGAGATTGCCGGATTTCGGACAGTGATTGACAGAGTGGTATTTTACCATTGGCAGCCAGCGTGCCAACCGAGACGAATCAAAAAGTACATTCAGGAGAAGTGCTTCTCGGTCAAACGAAAAAGATGGCGCGAGGCAAGTTGCAGTTTCTGTCAGGCGATGAGATACGAAGAATCCATGAGACCTCCTTCAGAGTCCTGGAGGAGGTCGGTATCGTCGTAGAGAGCAAGTCGGTCGCGAAGATGCTGCTGGAGAACGGATGCACCGCTTCGAAGGACGGAAAGCGCATCCTGATCCCGGAACCCACCGTGAAATCCGCCTTGTCCAAAGCCCCGAAATCAATCCTGCTGGCATCGCGGGACGGTAAACACGACATCAGGATCCCAGACCATGATCGGTTGTTCGTCGCGCCTGGAGGAGAGGGCGTCTACATCAAGGACTTGCTCACAGGAGAGACGCGCTCCCCACGAACGGAAGACCTCGCCAAGTTCGTGAGGCTTACCGACTCGCTCGCTCAGGTCGATTTTGCGTGGTTCTTGGTAGGAGCACAGGACCAGCCGGCGCACCTCAAGGGATTGGCGGAGATGAGAACCGGGTTCTCGAGCACGACGAAGCATATCCAGTCCGGAACGGCCGACCTCGCGGAAGCCAGGAACATTGTGAAGCTCGCGTCGATTCTCACGAACGGGCGCGAAGAACTGGCTAAGCGTCCGATATTCTCCGCAGTGCAGTGCCCGATATCACCTCTGACATTCGAAGGAGGCCTAGTTGAGGGACAGACGGAGCTCGCAAAGGCGGGCATACCAGTCGTCTCAATGTCCGCTGCGGTTGCAGGACTGACAGCACCGGTGACAATCGCAGGGATGCTATCTCAGATCAATGCCGAGAATCTAGCGAGTCTCGTGATAACTCAAACGGCCATGAAGGGCGCTCCATGGATCTACAGCAGCGACTCGGTAATGGGAGACCTGAAGACGGGATCCATTGACTACGGCGCCCTCGAATCGAATCTCGCGCGCACTGGTGCTGGACAGATGGGCAAGTTCTACGGCCTGCCGACGATGGTTGCCGGCGTGGGTCTCGAGAGCGAGTCGTTACTGCTTGGCAGGGCCAGAGACGGCGTGGCGACGATGGCGATCCAGGCGCTCGTGCCGTCTGATCTCGGATCCGGGCTCGGCGGGATAGACCAGGCAGCAGGAGCATCTTTCGAGCAACTCGTGCTCGACGCATGGGTCTGGGACCTTGCGAAGGAGTTCATCAGGAACTTCGCGGCGGACGACCTCGCGATCTCCTTCGAGACGGTCAGGGACGGCGGGCTTGACGGGAATTTCCTCGGAAAGAGACACACACTCAACAGGTTCAAGCAGGAATTCATCGCAGTTTCGAAACCGGAGGCGGTCTTTTCGGGTCGAGGCGAGTCGGAGCCGAGGGGATTGCTGCTGAAGAAGGCCAAAGAAGAAGTGGACAAGCTCCTGGGCAAAGTGCCGGAGGTCGTCGTTACTCGTGAGGAACTCGCGGCGATGGATGACTTCTTCGAGTCCGCAGCGTGAGCTGAGACTTGTTATCTGTCCCTGAGTTCTGGGGCGATTCTCATCTCAGAGAAACACGCGGACGCCTGACGAGGCTTCAGGCATCCAGTCTCGGTGATGATCGCGGTGAACAACCTTTGGGGGACTTCCTCGAAGTAAACGTTCTCGACCTTCACACCCCTTGGGATATTCGCCAGCAATTCATCCTGAGGGCGATTGTCAGGCTGGTATGACAGCGGAGCGAACTTCGAGCTGTCGGCGCAGGCATAGCATTCTACTGAGTATTCCTTCGCGCACAATGCCAGGTGCATCAGGCCGACCTTGCCCACGACACCGCACGGTGTCACAGCATCGACCCCCGCGATCGCGACTTCCGCTCGGGACACGGCCCTTGCCAACAATGCGTCGCTGAACAGTGTGACGTCAACCCCCATCTCTGCGAGCCTCTTTGCCAAGGCAACACCTTCCCTCATAGGCCTCGATTCAGGGATGAGCACCTTCGTCTTGGCCTTGCGAGGAACTCGGGCGAGGGCGTCCAACACCGCAGCGCTTGAACTGTTCGTCACGACAACTCGACCTCCAATCAGAGCCGCTGCTAGGGCTCCAATCCTTCCGGGCGCGGATGAGTGATGTCTGACGGCTTCGGAACATATGCGACGAATCTCCTGAGATGACAGGTCGGAAAGAAGAATGCTGTTCGCGAGGTTCCACATCGAGCCCATGTTTGGCTGCGAGTCCACAAGCGCGATAGCGAATTCCTTCAACTCCTTTCTGGACGGAGTTCTTCCGGAATCCTTGAGAAACGCTGCTATGCTATCCGCCGCTTTCCGGGCCACTTCCGAGGCCCCCGAGACACGATCCGACCGCGCACGAGCGACTATTGACTTAAGCTCTCGATCCATCCGGACCTCGAGAGCCTTCCGACTAGAAGTCGTTTGTCTGAGCTCGATCCGATTTGGAGGCAAAAGATGCGCCCGAGCTGGGATTCGAACCCAGGTCCGAAGCTCCGCAGGCTTCTAGGATATCCAAGCTACCCCACTCGGGCATGGCACGTCTGAACGGACACCTCCATGATGACTACGGTAGAAAAAGACTACCATGGCGTCACATGAACCTTCATTCACATGAATCATCAAGTCGCAGAATCCGGGATGAAGAGGTTTTGCGCGATGACTGTCGAGTTCACGCCTCGTAGTGCGTCCTGTATCTCGTGACATATCCCGCGATCTTGTTCCGCATCGAGACATAGCGCACATCGGTTAGCTTGGCAACCATCATCTTGTTGTGCTGGTAGTCACTGGTGAACTGCTCCGGATACCTCTGGACCAGTTCGATGGCTACCCTCTTGATGTATGTCGGCCTGATGTTGCCCATGGGCTCACCTAACCGTTGGATGCTTGGGAATGGCCAGGGTGTATATATGGTTTGCGGGCAGTCATACTAACGTATTCTGACCGTTTTCAGACGTGCTGGCATGTTCGTTCGGAGAACCGCCGGCCACTATCCTTCCGGTTTCACGCTCTCGACCAGGAGGTCTTCGTCCGATGGTATCTCGCCCTTCTTGTATGGCTTTCCGCACGCGTACTCGCCCTCGGGACACGGCCCTCGGAAGCACCCCGGGCCCGCGTTGTCGAAGAGTATCGGAGCGGCCTTCCTGGCCTCCGCGAGCATCTTCCAGGCCATCATTCTGATCTCCCACTGGGCCCGCCTGCAGCATCTGAGGCTGAAGAAGTGCCACAGCTCGCGCGCGTTCATCGTGACTGTTATGTTCGTGTGGCAGGCGTTCGGGAGGACGTACCTCGCGTCTTCCTTGGGGACCTTCTTCGCGAGCTCCCTGTAGGTCTTCCATGAGTCGTCCATCGCCTTCTTGAAGATCTTCTTCGACTCGGGATCAGCCGCGATCGATGGAGGCACAACATACTCGGCTTTGTCCATGCTCACGTATCTCTGGCTCTGCTGCGAGTACGAAGCCACCCTGTGTCTTACTAACTGATGTGTGAGCGACCTGGAGACGCCCTCGACACTGAAAGTGAAATACGCATGCTCTACCACGGACAGGTGGCCCATGCCGACAACCTTCTTAATCATCTTCCTGGCCCTGTCATCGTTCGTCGACTCGAATAGCTCGGAAGCGCCCTTCTCGGAGTAGCATGACTGCGCTGCCGCCGCGCAGACCTTGTCAGGGTTCTTCGTGTAGTTGAGGAGCACGACCTTCAATTGCGCACCTGCCTGGGGGTGCGAGAGAGGCTTTCGCCGTCAAAACCTTTTGCTCGGAAAGACGAAAGTACAGACGTGGCGGCTCACCTGTTGTTGTACCAATAGCTTGAGGAGTACTCGGACCCACCATGAGCCGACGGGGCCTCTCGTCTGAGGTCCTTGAGCCTCACGGTCTCCACCTCGAGTGGCCTCAGGGCTTCGACAAGCCCGGGAACGTGACCATCACCAACGACGGCAACGATGCTCGGATGTTCAGCGAGGATCGTAGATATCTGCCGGGCCATGTGCTTGTTCCTATCGTCGATGAGCACCTCCTTGACCGCGGGGAAGCCCCCCGCGAGGACCTCCATGTACTGATCCTCATGGGTCTCGTACTTCTCCATCTCTTTCTCGACCGTCTCCTTGGTCATGAAGAGTCCGACGATTGCTCCGCCGAACAGGTGCATCTTCTCCTTGAACGACATCCGTCTCCACAGGAGTGCGAACACCTTGCTCGCATCCATGTCGATAAGCGCCACCTTGGCGCCGATCTCGCCAGCCGCTTTCGCGGCAGCGAGCATCTCGTCCCCGACCTCGCTCCCGAACTTGCTGGCCATGCGCTTCTGGATGTAGGCAAGCAGACGATACTGAATCGGCACCCGTCTTGACTCCCTCCGCTCAAGAAGCGCTCTGTACCTGGCTGGATCGAGTTCCAGGCATACGACTTCGGGCCGTCTAGAGCGTATCAACTCCTTGACATTCTCTGATATCGCGAATACGTGCCCGACCCCGATGAGTGTGATCATGCGACCATCGAGCTGATGACAGCAGTTTAATTAACTCTTTCGCCATCAACGCCCCGTGGCCAGGCTAGTGGTCTTCGATATGGACGGTGTCCTCGCGGACATCGAGAGCTCCTGGGTCCATGTCCACAGACATTTCGGAGTCTCGAACGATCATTCTCTCTATGCATATCTCAGGGGCGAGATCGACGACCTCGAGTTCATCAGACGCGACATCCAGCTCTGGAGGCAGAAGGATTCCGAGATTACCCCGAGCAAGGTCGACAAGATACTAGCCGACGTACCTCTCATGCCAGGGGCCACGGAGGCGATACGCGATCTGAAGAGCGGGGGGTACAAAACGGCGATTGTCTCCGCAGGTATCGACCTGTTAGCCGATAGGATAGCCAGGGAACTCAAGATTGACTCTCATCTCGCGAACGGACTCGAATTGGACGGGAAGGGGAGATTGTCCGGAGAGGGCGTTCTCAGGGTGCGCCTGATGGACAAGGGTGACGCGGTCGCGGAGGCTGGCAATTCAGCCGGGGTCAAGAAGAAAGACATCGTGAGCGTCGGGAACTCCCAATACGACATCTCGATGTTCGAGAGGTCGGGCTTCGGAATCGCTTTCAATCCATCAGACCAAAGAGTACGCGACAAGGCAGATGCGATCGTTGAAGAGAAGGACCTGTCGAAGATAGTTGAGATCATCGATAGCCATACTCGCCGATGAGCGGGACGAACACGCAGCCTCCGAGGTTCTCTTTCAGGAAGTTCTTTCCAGTTCTCTCAACCCTGATCAGATCCTGATAGAACTTCCCACCGACAGGGACCAGCATCTTGCCGCCGTCTGCCAGTTGCTCGGCCAGCGGTGAGGGTACGTCCGGCGCGGCGGCTGCGACGAATATCCTGTCATAGGGCGCGTGCTCGGGCAAACCCTTGGTACCGTCTGCGAAGATGACTGTCACGAGGTTCGCGTAGCCGGTTTTCTTCAAGTTGCTCTCCGCAAAGGATGCGAGCGAGGAGATCCTCTCAATCGTGTAGATATGGCCGTCGGGTGCAACGACCTCGGCGCACACGGCAGCGTGGTACCCCGAACCTGCTCCGATCTCGAGCACCTTGTGGCCTTGCTTCAGATCTAGCTGCTCGACCATGATGGCGACCATGTGGGGGGCCGATATGGTTTGGCCCTCGCCTATAGGAAGAGGGGTGTCGACATACGCCTCATCCCGCAGGTTCTCGGGCAGGAACTCCTCCCTCGGCACCCTGCGCATTGCCTCCTCCACGCGCTGATTGGTGATGTATCCCCTTCGGAGAAGGCTTGCGACGAGGCGGTCGCGCTCGAGTCCGAGGTCGCTCATCATCATCTGAATCAATCAGCATAGGCTAAAGGATAACGGTGAGGGACCCTTCCTAGTACGATGATTTCCTGACTATGTTGCCGTAGACCCGGACTATCTCTCTCGCAGGGGCGCCTCCCTTCCTCAGAACCCTGCCCTTCGTCTTGATGGTGTGTATCACCACTTCCCGCTTCCCAAATGTGATCATGTCGCCCACGAAAAACTCCTCGTCGGGAACGGCCAGCACATGCTCCGAGAAGGACTTGCCTGCATGACTGATCGAGAACATTACCCTGACCTTCTCGAACCTCTTCCCCCAAATGGTCCCTATGTCTCTCGCCTTGGCCTTTCCCGGCCTCGCGCCTTTGGACTCTATCGCCGTGACGAGCACGGGCTCGTCACCGCACATGATCTCGTCCTCGACGCAGAGCATCTCGTCTGGGCCGAGCGAGATGGACGACTTCTTCGACTGAGTCAGCCAGCTTATGATGACGGGTATCTCGACCGGCTTCTCGCACTTGACGACTATATGGTGAACCTGCCCGCACTGCCTGCACCTGACCGTGGAGTCCATCACTGCTTGCGCCTTGCCGCCCATCTTCCCCGAGAGGACCTCGTGTAGAGTCTCTTCTTTGCATATGGGGCATTCGACGCTGATCGATGCAGGGGTTGTCATGACGCGGTCGGATAGCGCTCAAGTGTCTTACTTCTTTCTCCGGACTTCGAAGGGCGCGTCATGGCCAGGAACGATCACGTCCGCAGAAGCGAGTATCGCGTCCATGCTCTTCATGGCCAGTCCCTTGTCCCATGCGATGAACGGTGGCACGTGCGAATCGTAGTTGGCCTTCGTCGGGATGGCGTCCCCGCACATCGCGTACCTCTTCTCGGCCATCACGAAGACAGTCACGCTCCCTGCGGTATGGCCCGGCGTGTGGACTATCTCGACCCCGGGAAACAGAGTGATCGATCCCGATATGCGCACATTGCCGACCGGCGGCGACTCGAGCCGATGAGCGTAGACGACGGCGTTTTCGAAAGCATCGTCGCATCCGCAATGGTCGATGTGAAGGTGCGTATTGACCACGATGTCCACCTTCCTGGGATCGATTCCCATGGCCCTCAGGTCGAGAAGCAGCTTGTCGCACTCGACTGGAGAACCGGTGTCTACGATGATTCGTTTGCCTGATGATTCTACCAGAGTGACGCTCGCTGACGCGTCGACAATGACCTCCCCTCGCCTCTCAATGAACCCTCGTCGCACCAATCGAACACGAGGCGTTGCCGAGGTCAGAGGATGTGCCCTTTGCTGCATTTGACCGCATCACCCGTGATTTTGATCGGCGCGCCGCAAGTCGGACACTTGGCCTTCGACATGAAATGGATGACCCATGCCTTCCTAACGTCTGGGACTTCCTCGGATTCGATTCTCCGCAGAATGCCCTGGAGTTCAGATGTCACGGCCAGCTTTCGAAGTGCCTGCATCGAGACCCTGCTCTTGACCCGACTTTCACCCTTGAATCGAATAACCAACGGAGCGAGCAAGATGCCGGCAGCGAGCCCTCCCAAGTGTGACTGCCACGCAATTCCTGAATCCATGCCGACCATGAGAAGCAACTGAATAGCGACAAAAACGAATACAATGGTGATGACGCGCATGTAATAGGCAGGGAAGAACGGAAACACCATCCTCTCATTGGGATATAGACGCGCGAACCCGCCGAGAACACCACTGATTGCCCCGGAGGCCCCGAGAACTGCGATGGCATGTCCGTTCCAGTAATACGCTGCGAATGCCAGGGTTCCGCAAAGACCAGAAAGCATGTAGAGCAGGATGAATGGCCTCGTGCCTATCCTCTGTTCGAACACCAGGCCAATGATCGCAAGCCCAATGACATTGAACAAGAGGTGGCCTAGGCGCAACGGGGCATGGGCGTACATCGATGTCAGGATCGTGTAGGCTCTCTCTGAGTCGGTCAAATCGTGCGGCATGAAGGCCATGTAATCGTCCGGGTATGTAACCTGCTGAAGCGCGAAAACAAGCACACATGTGACGCTGGCGACGATCGTGAAATAGATCCTTCTCCAAGCGGAAATCGCGATGCCCGCGACGATCAGGATTAGCGCGACAAGTGCCCAGATGTTCATCCGATCCGCGCCTCTGTTTGCCTCGGTCGGTGATAGAATTCTCCATGTAAAACCTTAAGCTTGGCCTCTTGATTATCGTCTTCGTGAGACTGGACACATCAATCGATATCAGCGAGTCGCCCGAAGTGTACGTTCCAGGCGACGATTCCTATCTGCTCCTGAAGAACATCGAAGTGTCCTCGGGGAAGAGACTGCTCGAGATGGGATGCGGAACTGGCCTAATAGCGCTTCACGCGGCCAAGAACGGCGCGCAAGTCACTGCGGCCGACATCAACCCTCACGCAGTGGAGTGCACCAAAAGGAACGCAGCTAGGAACAACCTGAGGATCGAGGTGGTCCAGAGCAACCTGTTCGACAAGATTGACGGGAGCTTCGACCTGATCGCCTTCAATCCGCCCTACCTGCCCGACGAAGACAGGTCGACTAGCTGGCTTGAGAGGTCATGGTCAGGAGGAGACGAAGGGAGCGAAATCGCCGCCAGGTTCATCCGCGATGCATGGAAACATCTCTCGCCAGGAGGAGAGATCTATGTCATTCTGTCCTCGGTCGGCGGCGTCGTGACCGTGTTGAAAGCCGCTAGGGAGAGGTACGAGGCCGAGATGCTCGAGGAGAAGCACATGTTCTTCGAGTCAGTATACGCGTACAGGTTCCGACTGAGGTCTTCTCAATTCTGAGATTGAGGCGGGAAGTATTAATATGGCAAGCCAACATCGGTAAAATCTGATACTGGGATGGATCCGGTGCACAAAGAAAGACCGCGCAAATACAACAACCCAGATGACCTGGACGAACTCTGTCGGAGGTTCTTGGAGTGCAGTGACAAGGACAACGGAGCTGCGATGGAGTACTGCAAAGACTTCCTTGTCCTTCTGACTGACAAGCCCACTACTTCAGGAGCTGTCGTATCTTCTCGCGCAAAATCTCGCTGATAACTTGCCCGTCCACCCTGCCTCTCAGCTCTTTCATGACGATGCCCATGATCGGCCCGAGGCTCTTCTCCCCGCGTTGGCGTATGAACGATTCCCGCTCCCTGACCACGCGGTCGCAGATATGTCGGACCTCTTCTAGGTCGATCTTCTCGACACCGATTGCCTCGATGGCTCTCGGGACCTCGTGCCCGTTCTCAAGCACTGACTGTAGGATCTTCGGGATCGCCTCCTTAGCAAAAAGACTGTTCTTGAGCCCTGCTAGGACGTCCTTGATCACGTCTACCTTGAGCTTCATGGGGTCGAGTCCGAGCGATTCGAGCTCGGGGTAGGTGTTGAGGTATATCCTGGCGACGACCTGCGAGTTGCCGAACTGCGAAGCCAGGAGCTCGAACTCGTCCTCGTACCCGCTCTTGACAAGCGCCTCGGCCTGCTCCTTGCTCAAGCTGAAGTCCTTGACGAACCTCGCCATCACCTCCACGGGAAGCTCTGGCAGGTTCAGCTTGATGCTCTGGAATAGTCCCTCATCGACAACGTACGGCGGGACATCTGTCTCTGGATACATGCGCTCCTTTCCAGGCAGCGGCCGGCTGTACACGGTCTGACCGTCAGGCAACGGGTCTCTGGTCTCCTCGGGAACGCCCTCAATCGCCGAATTGGCCCGCTCGACCGCCCTGACGACTGCGGCCCTCGCCTTCTGCTCGTCTTGGGCAACGATGATGAAGCCGTCCTCGGGCTGAATGTTGAGAGCACTCCTGATATCCTCCACTTCGGCCACAGAGACTCCGTACCCTGGTAATTCGTCCGAATGGAACAAGCCCCTTACGCCAGCGACACGTGCATGCGCGGCCATCTCCGGTCCGAGGCGTTTAACTCCTTCCTCCGTGAGACCGAACGTTCCCGCGAACTTGGGGAGCCTTGCACCGAGTATCTTGCCCTCGGCGTCCAGGGCCGCCTTGAGGACCTTGCACCTGGTCTCGCGGAAGAGGCCAGATAGGTCCTTGATCTGGGGTTCGATCTTGCTCGCACCTCTGTCCCTGAGCACTTTCTTGATGTCGAGGAGCGCGAGCTGGCGCTTGACTTCTTCTTCTATGTACACTGGCAGCAGCCGGAGTTCTTGGACTCCTTTGACCTCGATCCTCGCGCCACCAGATATCGAGATATTCAGGTCCTCTCGGATAGTGCCGATGCCGCGCCTCACCTTCTTGGTGGCCCTCAAGAGCATGCCGAGGTGCTCAGCGACGAGTCTCGCCTCTTCCGGGGAGTTGATGACTGGTTCGGTGGCGATCTCGACGAGCGGTATACCCAGCCTGTCCAGTCTGTACACGACCTCGCTCCCGTGCTCCGTAATCTTCCTAGCAGCATCCTCCTCTAGACAGAGTGTGGACAGGGCGATCGGCTTCTTGCTCACCTCGATCATGCCTTTCATCGCGACCAGAGCCGTCCTCTGGAATCCTCCAGTGTTCGAGCCGTCGATCACGATTTTCCTCATGAAATGGACTTCATCCACGGGGCTCATCCCGAAAAGAGCGGTCGCCTCGAGACAAGCTTCGATCGCCCTCCTGTTCGCGGCATGAGGCGGTTCCTCGTCCGCCTCGACCAAGCAGGAATACGGGACCGTCTGATAGCGGAAGTGAAGCCTTCTTTCGGACTCCTCCAACGCCGCTCGATCGATCTCGCCCATCTCGCTCTGCGTTGGCCGGAGCCTCCGGACGATCTCCTTGTGATGCTCGTCCGAGAGATCTGACTGGCACTCGCAGAATAGCTTGCCAGTGTTCAGCTGCTGGTGTATCTCGAGACCGATCTTGAGCCCCAGGGTTCTGAAGTCCAAGTCAGACCGGCCTCCTGCTAGACATCTCGCCAGCTATGTTGGTCAGCATGATCTTCCGGACCTCTTCAGGGGACTCCGCCTGTCCCATCGCCCACATGAGCTTGACATAGGCCGTCTCAGGGAGCATGTCGGCGAGCGGCACCGCCCCCGCGACCAGCATGTCCCTGCCCGTGGAGTACACGTTGAGATTGACCGAGCCGTAAAGGCACTGGGTCGTGACATACACGTGCACGCCATCCTTCACGGCCCTCTTCACGGACCCGACGATTTCCTCCGAGATATGTCCAAGGCCCGTTCCTGCGACCACGATCCCCTTCACGTTCTGCGCGATCAGGTCGAAATGAGCGGCCTCGAAACCCGGGTAGAAGTGAAGCATGCTTGCCCGTCCGTCCATCTTGTCCTTGAGCTCGACTGGTCCGGGCGAACGTTTCTGATACTCGGACATGAATGTCATGCTCGGACCATCGATTCTAGCAAGGGGCTCAGCGTTGACGCTCCTGAAAGCATCCCGCCGGGACGAGTGCATCTTTCTGACCTTGGTGCCCCGATGAGCCAGACAGTACGAATCCGAGGACTCTCCATGCATGAGCACGCAGACCTCTCCAAGGTCGCTGTCCACGCAGAGCCTCGTCGCAGCGAGCAGATTCATGATGGCATCGGACGACGGACGATCGGAGGAACGTTGGGCTCCGACGCACACAACCGGGCCGGTCAGGTTGCGGAGCATGAACGCCAGCGCCGCTGATGAGAAGCCCATCGTGTCTGTCCCGTGCGGAACGATAACGCCGACCGCTCCCGAGTTGAGCTCGTGGGCCACCGCCCTGGCCAAACCCTGCCAGTGACTCACCTTCATGTTCTCGCTCAGAATCGAGTAGAGGACCTTCGCGCGCACGTTGCACAGGTCCATGAGCTCGGGCACGGAGAACACGAGCTCCTCGGCTGAGATGGCAGGGTGCACAGCGCCCGTCCTGTAGTCGACATAAGAGGCGATCGTGCCGCCCGTGCTGATGACCGCCACGTCCTTCTTCGACGCGTCGCTCGGCAGTGTGAAGGCCCTGTGATCCTTCGCCTCTTTCTTCGAGACCACCTTCACCTTCGCGTCCTTGTCGACTCTGACGCCGATATTGTACCCGTTCGGGAGCTTGAGCGTGACTATGGAGGGGGAACTGAAATCGTGGTGGGGCATCAGTATGCCCGATTGCACGACCTCCCCAATCCGGACCTCGATGACATCCCCGAGCTCTGCGCCCGCAGCCTCCAACAGCTTGCCAACGAGGCCAGTGTACTTCATCGACCCGTAGATGGGGTTATTCGTCTTAAATCATTTGCAGAGGCGCCATCGAATCATCGCCCATGCCAGCTTACCGCCTGGCAATGTTCATAAGATGCGAACCTTATGCACCGGCCCGACGGATAGCATGAGAGTTCTGGCCGTAGGGGGAGGGGCGCGCGAGCACGCCATTGTAGAGGCGTTAGTCCGCTCGGGCGCGGAGGTTTTCGCGTGCCTGAAGAACAACAATCCGGGCATCGCGAGGGCCGCGAAAGGACACTTGCTCGTCGACGAGCACGAAGTCAAGAAAGTGGTCGAGTACGCGAGAGCAAGCGGCGTCCAGTTAGCAGTGGTCGGCCCTGAGGGACCGCTCGAAGTCGGCCTTTCGGACGGCCTGATCAGCGCGGGTATACCGACTGCCAGCCCGACGCGGTCCGCGGCCATGATCGAGACCTCGAAGAGCTTCATGAGGGACCTACTCTCGAAACACAAGGTGAGAGGTTCCATCAAGTACGCGATCGTCGACACCGTGCGCGATCTCGAACTCGCTCTAGACGAGCTAGGGATGAACGTGGTCGTCAAACCGACAGGCCTCACCGGCGGGAAGGGCGTCAAAGTCGTCGGTGAGCATCTGATGACGAAGCGCGAGGTGCTCGCTTACGGAGAGGAGGTGTTCTCGAAAAGGATCGGGGGTTCAGCGCAGATCGTCCTCGAGGAGAAGCTTGTCGGGGAGGAGTTCACGATTCAAGCGTTCTGCGACGGGAAGCACGTTGTTCCCATGCCGGCTGTGCAGGACCACAAGAGAGCGTACGAGGGTGACAAGGGCCCGAACACGGGAGGGATGGGGTCATATTCGCAGATGGATGGTCTCCTGCCCTTCCTGAGGAGGGCAGAGTACGACGCAGCGGCGAAGATTATGGGAGAAGTGGTGGCCGCACTGAAGAAGGAGAATGCGGAGTACAGAGGGACAATGTACGGCCAATTCATGCTCACCAGGGACGGCCCGAGGGTGATAGAGTTCAATGCCAGGTTCGGAGACCCCGAGGCGATGAACGTCCTCTCGCTCCTGAAGAGCGATTTCACCAGGATCTGCGAGAACATGGCCGACGGGAACATCTCCAAGAAAGACGGAGTGTTCCTGGACAAATCATCGGTGTGCAAGTACGTCGTCCCCGAGGGTTACGGAACGAAATCACTCGCAGGCGAGCAGATCGAAGTCGACGAGCGTGCAATCTCGAGCGAAGGGGCCGTCCTGTACTACGCTAGCGTGAACGAGAGAGACGGGAAGGTTTACACCACGACCTCGCGCTCCGTGGGAATCGTAGGGATATCGGACACCATAGACGACGCCGAGCAGACGGTCGAGCGAGCGCTCAGGCACATCTCCGGCAGGATCCACGTGAGGCACGATATCGCCAAGAAGGATATGCTGGACGCGAAGGTCGCACGGATGAAGCAGGTCAGGGGGGAGCGCGCATGAAGAATCTCGAGAAGATTGTCTCAAAGATAGAGGCCGAGCTGGACGAAAAAGACGAGGTGAGGGAGGTCGCCCTGAAGTCGTCGCGCGCGGTCATCCGCATCTCGGGCAGCATCCTAAGGGGGCTGCACAGGAAGGAGGATGTATCGGAGCAGTTCAAGGACCTCAAGGACGAGGTCTCGAGACTGTCCGGCCTGTTGACCGACCATCCGGACATCGCTGCTGCGGGATACGTCGAGACCGCTTACCAGGAGTTCGCGGAGGTGGGCATCATGATCTCGCTCCTCGATAAGAACGACGTCCCCTCGCCCGAGGAGCTCGGTATCGAGAATGTTCCGTACCTGCTCGGGCTAGCGGATGCGGTTGGCGAGCTCCGCAGAGCCTGCCTAGATGAGCTCAAGAGCGGCGACGTGGGTAGAGCCAACGACCTGCTCGAGAGGATGGAGGACATCTTCGGGGAGCTGATGAGGTTCGACTACCCTGAGGCGATCCTGCCCATCAAGAGGAAACAGGATGTCGTCAGGAGTCTGCTAGAGAAAACGAGAGGAGAGGTCGCCGTCACCGCGAGCACGCGCAACCTCCACGCGAAGCTGGAAGAGGTCCTCAAGAAGAAGTGATTCTCAGGTGAAGTGCTTCTTCAGCACTGCCTCGATGTCCGCTCTCGGCCGGACGCCAATCAGCCTCTCCACCTGCTTGCCGTCCTTGAAGAAAATGAGCGTCGGGATGCTGTTTATCCCCAGGTTCATGGCGGTCTTCGGGCTTTCGTCAGTGTCCAGTCTTCCGAAGGCAACCTTGCCTTTGTAATCCTTCGAAAGCGCCTCGAATGTCGGCGCCAGCATCCTGCAGGGGCCGCACCAAGGCGCCCAACAATCGACTATGAGCTTGGGAGAGGATCTCACGGTCGAGTCGAAGTTCGAGTCGTTGAGGTGGATCATACCATCGGTCAAGATTACCGTACCTCTGTTGTGGGACGCGGTAAAGTCTGTTCAGTATAAAGATTCTATGCCAATGGCCGTGCGGATGTGCTTTCTCCTCAGGCCTTCTTCCCGCGCTTGGCCGGCTTCTGCATGTACGTGAGCACGAACAACACGATGACTATCATCAACCCCACTGTCAGAATAGCACCCGCAGGATTGCCCTGCTCGCCCACGTAGATCGTGATTGAGTACTCGTTGTTCCCGTCGCTGAACTCAACGAGGCCGTTGGGGTCGTCGATCTTCACGGTCACGACATGTTTCCCGTTCTGGATGCTCGCGAAGGTCCAGTTGTAGGAGACCGTCTGCAAAGAGCCCGCGGTCACGTTGATCACCTGCGTGTCGAGCAGCATGCCGTCCGCATAGATGCGCGCGGTCGCGTTCACGGCGTCCACCGCACCTTTGTTGAACACCTGGGCGGTGATCACGATCGGGTCCACGACCTTGATCTCGAACTCGGCGTTGATGTAGGTCTCCTGGTTCGTCCTCCACTCCATCGAGGTGGCGTTGAAGCCGACCTTCACGATCTGGCCAGGCTCGCCAGGCATGGTCAGGTTGAGCCTGAAGACGCCGCTCTCTGAGGTCTGGCTGATGGGGTCTACCTTCCAGCCAGTCGTGTTAGCCCCGGTCATCTTGACGTCCCCGTAAGTATAGTTCCCGCCTATGTCCGCAGCCGGTCCACCGATGATGATGAGCCTGACGACGACCGTCTCGGACTTGCCGGCAAAGGGCGGATTCTCGATGTCCACGGAAATGCCGCTGTATGCCGCCGCCTGAGAGCTCGGCCTGAGCACTCCTGCGAATGGCATCGCGAGCATGATCGCGAGCGCGAATACCAGCACTAGGTGGCCGTGCATCCTCGGGATCATTTCTTCGCGCCTCCGCGGTCCTTCCTGCCGCCCAGGCCTTTCTTGCGCCTGATATAGAAGATGCCAACCACAAGCGAGACGAGTGCTACCAGCATAGCCATGTCGAGGTACACGCGCGCGTAGTCGTAATCGTAAGTGACATCGCTCCTCTCAGCGTTCAGGCCTCCTCTCGTCAGCGACAGGTCCGGGAGCCTAACGGGGACCGAACCGTAGCTGGCGATTGTCGGGTCGTTGGTAGAATTCGCGAGCACCATAGCCTCCGCGGTCGGGTCTGGGTTTGCCCTGATCGCGGTAAACTTGATGCCCACAGGTGTTGACTGGAATGCCGGCATGTCGACGCTCGGAAGCGGGGTGGCATAGTCCCACTCGACGATCTCCGCGTTCCATCCAAGCGAATTGAGCTGCTCGAGGTTCGTGATGCTCAGCACGATGTTGTCCTGGGCGTTGCCCGTGTTGTTCAGCGTGAACTTCGTCATGGTGACCAATGATGTCACGGGCTTGGACTCGTTGAGGCTCTTCACGGTCACGCTCCTCATGGTCGCGACGTTCAGGTACAGATCCACCTGCGACCTCACGGAGCTAAGAGTCTTCGAGCGGATCTGGATAGGTATCTTGGTCTCTCCGGCTGGCGTCTTGCTGCCGGCCTTGACCGTGACTTCTATACTCCCCACGTTCTCCCCACCAAAGCCGATCACGACTCCCTGCGAGTCTGACGTGACCGTCACGCCGGATCCTGAGTCGGTTGGCGAGGCGATGAAGGTGTCAGCGGTATTGCCCGTGTTAGTGATCTGGACGACATAGGTGACCTCGACGCCCGGCTGAGCGCTCTGTGTAAAGGACTTGTTCCAGGCAGCACTGACGCTACGCTTCGAGTCCCTGTTCAGGGAGAACTCAATGTAGACGTTGTCCTGGGACATGGTCACCTTGGTGGACCCGGAGTAGGCGATCGTGAGCCCGTTCTCGAGCCTCGATGTGGTAGCGCTGATCGTGTAGTTCATTGGCGGGAGCAGGGTCTCGAATGCGCCCGTCTCATCGGAGTCCAAGGCAAGCTTCATCCCGCCGCTGGTCAAGGACATGCTCAATTGCGCCCCTGAGCCGGCGGCCATCACCTTGCCCGACAAGTAGCTGCCATCAGAGAGCGATATATCCATGCTCTTGGGCTGGTTCCTCGACATGCTCAGCTGGACCAGGGCCACGCGCCTGTCCTGCTCCCTGATCACGAACACGGTGTAATCTCCGGGCTGCACCTGTTCGCTGAACTCTCCCGAGGGCTGGGTCATGAACGATACGCTCTTGCCGTACGCTCCGTTAACGAACATCTCGACTAGAGCCGCCTGAGGTGTTCCGTCCGGACCGAGAACCCTGCCAGAGAATGTCGAGTTGTCCATGCGTAGGGCGAGGCTGGGGTTCAAGACAACGTCGCTGGATGTTATGCTCGCTGACCGCTCGGCGAAGTACTCGACATACAGTATCTGCGAGCTTTCGCTGAGCGTGTCCTCGAGCAAGTATGAGATGGAATAGGATCCTTTGGGCAGGTTCAAGGTGTAGCTGCCGTCGTAGTACGACTTCGTGTGCAACACTGATCCGGTGCTCGCCGTCGCGGTGATGTCGACCTGCTTGTTCACGCTAGATGCACCGATACTTATCCTGCCCCGCAGAGAGTAGGCCTTTGCGAGCTGGATGTCGTGCTCCCTGGACGAGACGGATATCTCGACCGAGCTGATGTTGGCGTACGAAAAGCCGCTCACGGATGTCGACGCATACAGATTGTAGGTGCCCGGGAGAGCGTATAGCGTGTAATTCAAAGTCGTGAAGTTGAGATCCATCTCCTCGGGACCTTCGAGCTTGAGCTCCGTGCGCGAACCGCCCCCGAGGAAGAACCCTGTGACCTCGACGCGCTTCACGGGGGACAGACTCATCGAGATTGCGGAATTGCCTGGAGAAACGGTCACGGATTCGGAGTACTGGTACCTCTCGCCTCCGAGCGGTCCAGTGTCCTGGTCGATAACGAATGAGTATTCGGATGGGGGCACTAACGCGCTGAAGTATCCGCCCGGACCGGTGTTCACAATCACCGGCTGAGCAAGGGCCGACGAGGAAGGCAGGAACTTCACCTGCACATCCCTTAGGCCTACCCCGTTGTATGTCACGTAACCCGAAACCTCACGCGCATCCGGAGTCGCTATGATGTAGTACTCCTCGACGTCCGAGCTGAACGAGACGTTCTGGGACCACTGGCTGTAGCCCAACTCGCCCAAGCTCAGCTGGACGGTGGTGCTGAGCGGGAAGACCATCGAATAGGTTCCGCTGTAGCTCGCCGTGGTCGAGAAGGTGTTCCCCTTGGAGTCACGGTACTTCAGGACATCGAACGCAGCCATGTCCATCTCGCCGGGGTCCAGGTACACATCGCTCTTCGCGAAACATGCCCCGCTGACGAGCGCTCCTGAGACCATGTTGAGTTGAATGCTCGTGATGACCTTAGTGATGTTCTGGGTGCCCGAGTAGACGCCCTTCTCGCTGGTGCTCATGACCGTGACGCCGTAGCCCCCGACCGGCAAGATCGCCCTGAAGACTCCGAGGCTGTTCGTCATGACCCAGATCCGCGTACCATCCGCGTCCTCGAAGCATATCCACTCACTGGACGCGGGTGAGGACTGCGGATTCCTCAGACTGCCGAGTATCTTCGCGGCCTCGCCGAAGGATATCGTCCCTGAGGCAACGTCTGATGAGATCGTTGAGACTGTAAGCGCAGCCGCCAATCGCTCAGACCCTGTGAAGTAGTTGGCATAGAGGGTCCACTCGCCCTCGGGAACCTGGACGTCAATCATGCCGAACTCATCTGCCATGCCGCTTATCGATTCTTCAGGGTTGAACTGGTTCATCAGGCTGTAGACTGCATACGGTGCCGGGTAGCCGTTGAGGACGGCCCTGTAGCTGATCGTAGAGCTAGGCCATATGGTGGCATTGAGCGAACCCGACTCACCCTCGACCACCATGACCTCGGTGTCGAACAATATCTTTCCTGGTTCGGTGGTCGTGAGGCCGTGTCTCCCAGCAAGCAGCTTGCTGAAGGCGAAGCTGCCATTCGCATCGATCACGGTCGTCCTCGTGTAGCCGCTCGCGAAATCAGTGAGCACGAGCTCCGCGCCTGTGGCGGGCGACCCGTCATCGTTGAACAAGTAACCTTCGTACTCCCCCGGAACAAGCGGTATATTGAATGTCGATGTCTCGCCGAATGTGACGTTGACTGCTTCGGCTATGAACACGTTCCTGCCCGCGACATTGGCATAAATGTCGTACTGTCCTGGCGGAAGCACTCCATCCAGAGACCCTGCCGGGGCTTCGAGCGTATATGTCTTGCCCGCCTCGGTATCATCCGCGTACACGACGGCGTTCAGGATCAGCTCGTCCGTGGCAGACGAGTAGTTGCCTTCTGCGTCATTGTCCCAGAAGACTTCGCCGTTCACGCTCACGCCCTTGATGACCACGTCTTTCGTAATGACGTAATCCGGTGAACCGTCCCTGTCGAGGTCATACGGCAGCCTCATGGCCTGGTCCTCGGAGATGATGAGCTGTATCTTGGTTACGGAGTTCGAGCCCTGAATGTTCTCGTTCACTGGCGAGCCCGTTGTGAAAGCGAGGGTTATGTTGCCCGCGGGGGCAATGACCGAATACTTCCCGTCATTGTCGGTCTCCACCAGCTGGTGGGGAATGCCGTACTCGTCGACGACCGTCACCTGCACTCCGCCGACCGGGTCACCCTGTTCCGTCGTCAGAGTGCCGTTGATGAACACACCAGGATAGTACTTCAGGAACACCGCTCCGGCCGTGTAGTACGAGCTCGGGGTGTCATCGACATACCCCTGGATCTCGCCGGCCGATATCTTCTGCTTGAGCACAAGAGCTTCCTCCAGGCTCACGGCGGTCCAGGCGTCCCTGTGGGCAGCCAGCTCTGTGATGGGGTACGGGTTGTAGTAGGCCGTCCGGTAGACCATCTTGAAATGCGTCATGTTCCAGCCAGGCATCGCCTTGAGGTTCGTTATCTGGCTAGAGGAGGCGTAGCGCCATCCGACGACGCCGTCGTCGTTCGACAGGCCGATATCCGAACCGCTGTAGCCGATGAACGCCCTGTAGAACATGCTGTCCCAGAACATGTCCTGGTAGAGGAGCTTGTACTGGACGACCGTGTCCGTGGGCTGCAGTTGGTCAAGCTCGACCTCGGCTCCTGTGTCGAGCACCGCCCGGATCTGGTAGAAGTCGGTCGGGGTCGAGCCGTCTATCCTCCTGTCGGAGAGCTTCGCGGGGGCGTAGAATATGCCCGTGCTCTGGCCGTCCAGAGGCATCATCCTCGAATCGGCCATGAAATACCTGATACTCCAACCCGTGGCATCGCACACGTCCGCGTAGAGTGAAACAAGGTTCTCCGGGCCCGCCTTGACAAGCTCCACCCTGCCGGCCACGATCCTCGCGTTCACGGCGCTCAGGTCTGCCGCCATCGGCCCGTAGACTCCGGAATCGGAGAGCACGTCATCGATAATGTCCTGGGCAGGGCCCTGGACGATTGCGTCCATCCGCTCGACGGAGACATTGTACTCCTCAAATATCGAGTGCATCTCCGCCTTGAGGTCGGCATGCACATATGACGCTTCGATGAGCTTGTAAGCGAATATCGCAATGGCGTCGTACTCGTCCTGGGCCATGAGCGCGTTACCTGTCAGCTGATAACCGTTCTGGAAGTTGTCCGCAACCGTCGGGTGCTGGCCTTCCTGAATGGCCTCGAAACCGTAGTCCCACCATGCCACGAAGGCTGGCCTGTCAACGGGAGGCAGGTCCTCATCCTGTTGAGAGAACCAATCCCAAGCTGCAGGGAAGTAGTAGCTTGGTAGCGGCAGAGAGTACCCGAAGGCGCCCAAGTACCAGTTGGTTTCGTTGATGTCGTACTGCTTCGGCCGCATGAAATTCGGGAAGCTCAGATAGATCTGCTTGTCATACGCGTGCTTGGTCTCCGATGGGATGCCCGCGTCCATGCTGTACCACACGTTCGGCAGCACGATGAGGAACCCGAGGAACAGCGCACCGACTATGTGCCTTATCTTGACGCTCTTCTTAAGGATCTGCCAGTAGGACCCGCTCGCGCCTGTAATCGAGCGACGGACGCTGTTGAAGTCGAGTCTATCGACGATGATGACCAGGACCCACGCGGAGGCTATCGCGAAAGCCGGTGCGGCGTTGAACATGAATCTGCCAGCCGATATCGCCATGAATATGGCGGCGGCCAGCCAGACAACGATGAATATGTACTCCGCAGTCGCCTGCTTCGGGATCTTGATGATCGCCCAGACGAGTCCGATCAGGGACATGAAGAACGTCACCATGCCGAAGGACATCGCGAGCTCGCTGAACCGCGGGGCGCGCGCCTCGGCGATCGTTGAGTACAGCTTGCTCTTGACAAAGTATCCCTGTCCGCTCAGTATGGCGTCTCCCAGGGCGGGGTTGAAGACGGATATGACCGCGACTCCCACGACAACGACCGCTATTATCGCTGGGAGCGTAATCGTCCAGGGCAGGTCCCTTGTGACGACGAACAGCGCCCCGAAGAACATGGCCGCGAGGAACAGGTAGACGGGGACATCGAACCGGACCACTATCAGCGACTGCTCGATGTAAACCGGCCAGGACAGGAGGAACCCGAAGCCCATGGTTATGAAAACAATCATGGTGACGCTAAACGAATCGAGCCCTTTGAACTTGTTAAGGAAGACTTGTATGATGTAGTATGCGAGGATGAGGACCGCTGCATAGCCGAACCCGACCCAGGTCATGATGACAGAGGCGAACCCGGTTCCGGCCATGAGCGAATAGAGCATCGAGGTCCTGTTGTTCCGTGCGTACTCGACGAACCCTTTCCTGATGCTCGCCGGGCTCTTGTAGCTCTCGACCCATTTCCTCTGCTGCTGGGTCTTGACTGCTCTGAGCAGGAAATAGAAGGTCAGGACGATGAGGAACAGGATGATCGAATCGTGGTCTGCGTTCGACAGGACGCTCCTTTGGACGTGCGATGGCATCACTGCCAGGAAGAAGGCTGCCACTAGCCCCGCGCGTCTTCCGAAGACCTCCTTGCCCAGGAAGTACACGGGTATGACAGTGAGCGCCCCCCAGAAGGCCGTCGACCACACGAGCATGAATCCGACTGAGTCGTCCACCGAGCCGAACAGGTCCTGGGCCAAGACTCCGGGCACCACCACAGACATACTGTACAGCGGTGGTCTCGGGTTCCTGATGCCGTCAGGGTACGCCGTCAGCGGATCCCAATAGAGCTGTTTGCCCGTATCGGCGGAATAGTCGATGATCCTCCGCCAGTAGTACGAGTCAGAACCACCGGATACTATGTAACCGTTATCGGCCGAGGTTTCGAAGGCGAAGTAGGACCTGACGAAGAGGGCCAGCAGGAAGATGAAGATGAGCATGACCATTGTCGCCCAGTTGAGATTCATCCATTTCCTGAACTCCCCCACGGGCCTCCCGTCCCCCCTTCTCA
>Ga0315296_10001069_pt1 | contig 24121 bp, 21 predicted proteins | sample YL17G14_18_MG_FD_203921 | JGI IMG/M metagenome (GOLD analysis project Ga0315296, IMG submission 203921) | Sediment microbial communities from Yellowstone Lake, YNP, Wyoming, USA - YL17G14_18 | ecosystem: Environmental > Aquatic > Freshwater > Lake > Sediment | place: USA: Wyoming | collected... | reverse complement strand
GAGCCGCCACCCCTGGGCACGATGATGATACCTTGGTCTGTGGCCAGCCTCAGAATCTGGGACACCTCTTGGGCGTTAGCAGGACGAACAACAGCGCCTGGCATTACTGAGTCGTATCCCGTTGAGGCTGATGACGAGTAAGTGAGCAAGACATCCTTCCGAGTAGAAACATATTCGTTGCCGACAATCTGACCTAGTTGCCTTACAATCCCTTGATCCATTCTGCCAGACCTCCGAAAACAGACTGTCTAGAAAATGTGCCTAATCTTCATCAGGTCACTTGCAGAACCTTTGACTTTCAACTTGCGACTTAGAAGGGCTGACGCTGCGCCCATCTCCTCCATGAAGAGCTTGCGTATGGTATCAGCATCGCTTTCGATTCTCATGTCGGGATTGTCAATAGAGCCCTCGTTCACTGTTATGGTGTTGTCCTTCACAATGAAGTTGTACTGTTTGCCGTCTTTCAAAGTGAGCATGGCTGTTCTTTCCCAACCTTCGATGGCTTCCTTTGTCTTCGGACGTTCGAGTCCAACGACTATCCTCTTCCTCATTAGCTCCAGCAAGTCATCAGGCATTAGTCGATTCTCTCCTGCGTTAGATGCCCGTGTCTGCCCGTTTTAGTTGTTTCCCTTCAACACTCAAGAGGTTTCGACAGTCATCGAACCGGAGCTCACGTAGGTGAGTGTATTGAAAACGGCAGATTCGCATGTTGGGATGCCAAAAGGCAGAGGGCAGGGAGCTGGTTTTCATCGGCGAAAAGGCAAGGCCAACTCCACTGCCAATCCAATCTCTGGAAGTACGAGAAGAACTATCTGAACTCTGGTGAACATCGCGTTCTTCTGCGCAGACATCTACTTCTTTCTATATTTCCTGACTATTTCCAAGAACTTCCTGACATTCTCAGTTATGATGTCATAGCGCCCGTCTTTGATTGCCTTTGGCTCCGCTATGGCACTGCCGACACCTAGAGCAAACGCGCCGGCTTCGAGCATGGGTCCGGCAGTCTGCAGGTCAACGCCACCTGTAGGAATCAACGGTATGTGAGGTAGCGGAGCGCGCACAGCCTTAATGTATGCCGCGCCGCCCACCTCGCCGCATGGAAAGACTTTGACGGCATCAGCTCCCCATGTGTAGGCTTGCAGTATCTCCGTCGGGGTGAGAGCACCAGGGAAACATGGCTTGGCGTATCTTCTGGACATTTCTATCAGCTCTTTGGAGTACGACGGGGCCACGATGAACTCGCTTCCCGCAAGAATAGCTCTTCGAGCTGTTTCCGGGTCCAATACGGTCCCTGTGCCGACGAGAACCTTGTCTCCAACTTTCTCCGTGAGCTTCTGAACAACCTCAGTCGCTCCGGGCACGCTGAAGGTCACCTCGATGATGTTGACTCCACCATTGAGGAACGCATCTGCAACCTTCATCGCAATATCAGCAGAGTCCACTCTGATGATAGGTATGAGTGCAGTGTCATGAACGAGCTTCATTGCATCCTGTTTGTCCCACATGATTGATATCACCTACCTCTGAATGCGAAGTCCTTTGCCGCCCTTTGCGAGGGCCTCAACCTCCGACTTGTAGATAATCGCTAGGTCGCCGGGTACTGAGTGCTTCAATGCAGATAAGGCAGCACCATAGTCGACTGCCTGCTGTATGTCCTTGAGCTCAAGATATCCATAGATAAACCCGGCACTACATGAGTCACCTGCTCCAAGCCTGTCGACAATCTCGACGTCGTATTCTGCGCTTGGGTAGATCTTTCCTTTTGAATAGGCAAAGACTGACCACTTGTTTAGCCATACCAACGGCGTCTTACGAAGGGTTATGACAACCACCTCGAAACTGAACTTGTCTGCAAGCTTCTTAGCTACGTCTTCGTAGTCCTTGCCTTCAATGCCATAGACAACCTTCGTGTCTTCCTCGGTTGTGATCAGGATATCAATCAACTTCGAGGCAGGCTCGGTAAAGGCTCGTGCCTGTTCAGGAGTCCACAGCTTACTTCTGTAGTTTATGTCAAAAGAGACCTTGCATCCCTGCTCCTTAGCAGTCTTCATAGCTTCTTCGGTTACCTTTGCACAGTTGGCGCTCAGAGCCGGTGTTATTCCGCTGGTGTGAAAAAGCTTCGTGCCCTTGAGTATCTCTGCCCAACGAACCTCCCCTGGCTTCATCTTGCTTATGGCTGACTGGTCCCTGTCGTATATCACTCGCTGAGATCTTGGTGCAGAACCAAACTCAACAAAGTAAGCTCCGCAGCGGCTATTTGCATCCCAGAGAATGTAGGATGTGTCAACACCCTGCTCTCTTGCCTTGTTGCGAATGAAATGACCAATCGAGTTATCGCCCAGCTTAGTTACATAAGCGGTTTTCAAACCAAGCCTTGCGCAGGCAACCGCCACATTCATCTCAGCGCCGCCCGCATTCGCATTGAAGCTGGTAGTCTGTTCAATACGCATGAAGTTGGGTGGCGACAGTCTTAGCATCACCTCTCCGAAGGTGACAACGTCGTATCCCATTGAATCACACTCAGTGTGCTGTTTAACTGAACGAAGCATGCCACATGCCAATGTTAAACTTGTCGAAGTGTAGCCTCAACTTCACCGCATCTTCATCTGGCACTGCTGCTGAACTCTGTACGTGCTATGACCTCATCTTGGACAAATGGATCGAGCTCTATGAAGTATGCACTGTAGCCAGCGACTCGGACGATCAAGTTCCTATGCTGAAGGGGGTTTATCTTTGCGTCCTCGAGCGTCTCGCGGGAAAGAACATTGAACTGAACATGTAGCCCGCCGAGTTTGAAATACGCATCGACTAGTCCCACGAAATCATCACGACCTGCTTGTGACGAGAAAATCTGAGGATTGAACTTCATGTTGTAGAGTGTGCCATTGTAGCACAGGCCGTGATCGAGTCGCGCCACCGACTTCATGGCGGCTGTTGGTCCGTGAGCATCCCTGTTGTGAGCTGGCGACACTCCGTCTGAGAGCATGACTCCTGCACGTCGGCCATCGGGTGTAGCTCCCACAGACTCTCCCTGAGGAATATACATTGAGACTGAGAATAACGCAGCATGATAAGGACCATTTCGGGTTGTCATTCTACTCTGTACAGATTCGCAGAACGCCTTTCCGATTTCTCGAGCTAGGAGATCTACGCGTTCAATGTCATTCCCGTACTTGTCAGGGTCGTTCTCCAAACGAACCCTTAGATCCTCATAACCTTCGAAGTTCTTCGAGAGAGCATCCAGAATCTGTTCCATCTTCAGGTTCCTAGTCTCGAAGACGTGCTTTCTCAGGACCGACAACGAATCAGTGGCAATGGCGATGCCTACCCCCTGTATCCCTCCTGCATTGTATTCTGCTCCACCTTCTTGCATCGTGTGGCCGCTCTCGATACAGCCCTTAAGAAGCAGTGACAGAAGGGAAGTAGGAACGTATTTCGCGTGAATCTGCGCTGCAGCACGGTCTGCTTGGGTGAGGAGGTCTACCGTGTGGTCAAGCTGCTTCCGATACGCAATCCAGAGCTCATCGAAGCTCTTGAAGCGTCGAGGATCCCCTGTTTCGATGCCTACCATCATGCCTGTCTTGGGGTCTTTGCCATTGTTCAGAGTGATTTCCAGCACCTTGGGGAAGTTGACGAATCCGATGTTGGGTCTTACATCGGTCTTGCCTTCAATGATGGGTTCGACACAACCGAGAATCGAGTAATCGAAGATCTCCGTCTTGTTGACGCCCTTCTTAGCCATAGTTGGGATTATGACCTCATCGTTGAACAGACCAGGCATGCCTAGGCCCTTCGACACAACATCAACGACCTTGAGCTTGGCGGCTTTGGGTGTCTTGCTGTGCCATCGGAAGGATACTGTTGGTTGAGTGACTCTCATGTTCGCGGTTGCTTCAAGTGCGAGGTATGTTACCTCGTTGCACGCATCATTCCCGCGCTCATCCTGTCCGCCAATCGTCATGTTCTGAAACATCGGAAAGCCGGCGAACGCAATACTGTAGTATTCGTCTCTGAGCTTAATTAGAGAGGAGAACTTAATCCACAACATCTCCAGAAGCTCTAGCGCTTGGTCTCTGTTGAGTTTTCCCGACTTGATATCAGCGGCGTAGTAGGGGTACATGTACTGGTCAAAGCGGCCGGTGGATATTGAATGACCATTACCCTCTGTCTGCACAAGAAGCTGGATAAACCAGAACGACTGCAACGCTTCGTGGAAGTTGGATGCAGGTTTCATCGGCACATGGCTACAGGCCTTTGAGACCTCTTGGAGCTCCCGCTTTCTCCGCGGATCTTTTTCCTCATTGGCCATCTTCGCCGCAAGTGTGCTGTATCGTTGAGCAAAACGGCCGACCGCGTTGATCTCGATTTCCACAGCATTGTAGAATGCCGCCTTTTCGGGGTCATTCCGAACCTGTCCTCGCAGCCGTTGAACCTGTTCTAGGATGGATTCCAGACCATCGTGCACTACCTTCTTGTAGTCCGCAATGATATGACCTATTCCTGTGCCAGGGGCTCCAATCGTGAACAGACCTGCCTTAGCTGCTCGCTGAGATTCTTGAGGCATACTCCGGGCACAAATCTCAGCGGTGCTTTTGCCTCGCCAATACTGGAAAACCTCTCGCATCTTTTCCTTGTCTTTGGGCCCCATCTCGAACTTCTCGGTTCTTCTTCTGTCAAATCGATCCAGCTCGTTCTCAATCCACGTCCAGCTGTACTCTGGGAAAATCTGACAGGATCTCGGAGTAGGACCCATGTTGCCTACTATTAGTTCATCTCGCTGAATCAGAATTGTCATGTTGTCGAGGACGTAGGCAAAGGCCTTTGCAAGTCGTTCCTTTGTTGGTTCGTTCTCGTGTTCACGAAGATACTGAGTGAAGAGGTAAGCTCTCTCTGAAGATATAGTTGGGCGAGAGTCTAGCATACTTTCTCGCATGGCCATTGTGCGGGAGGTCATGACGATTACTACCGCGTGAAGACTATATATTGTTCGCCATGTGGTCACTTGCTCTTCTTGAGCAGCTTGGGCAAGTAGGAGTCAAGGCGCCCCAATGCATCCTGAATTACCTCGGTGGATACCGCATAGCAAAGCCGCAGGTATCCTTCGCCATACTTACCGAAGCCTGATCCATGCACAGTGACCACTCCGGTGTCGTTGAGGATCTTTACGGCAAGGTCGAATGACTTCGTCTTGTAGGCTGAAACATCTGGGAAGACGTAGAATGCACCTCCAGGAGGATCGACCTTGACACCTTCAATCGACTGAAGGCCCTTTGTAATGACATCCCTTCTCTTCTTGAACGTGTCAAGCATCTTCTGTATGCAATCCTGTGGTCCGTTTACTGCGGCTTCGGCCGCTTTCTGAGAGATTGCAGTAGGCATCGAGAGAATGTGTTCTTGCATTCTCACCATTGCTGCGACTATCTCCTCGGGTCCGATCGAGAATCCAATCCTCCACCCGGTCATGGCGTAGCTTTTTGAGAATGAAAAGAGTGTGACAGTTCTCTCTTTCATACCGGGTAAGGATCCTATGAAGAGTGGCTTCTCTCCGCCGTACCTGAACTTCTCGTAAGCTTCATCAGCTAACACGAGTAGGTTCCTCTTGATCGCCAAGTCTGCTATCTTCCTAAGCTCGGAGTTCGAGATTACGCCACCTGTCGGGTTGTTAGGGTAGTTGATGACAAGGAGCTTGGTCTTCTTTGTGATGAGTTTCTCAATGTCCGCGACAAGTACTGCGAAGCCATTCTCCCTCTTGAGTTGAACAGGGACTGGAACCCCGCCTGCGAGCATTATGTGAGCATAGTGACTAACGAAACCCGGATCAGGATAGATGACTTCATCGCCTGGATTGACAAGGACCAGATTAGCAAGGAGAAGCGAGCCCATACCACCGGCAGTACAGATGACCTCTTTCTCGGGATTGGCATCTATGCCGTTTTCCCTCTTCGCTTTCTTTGCGAGGACCTCCCGGACCTCGATCAGTCCTGCATTGTGGGTGTACTTTGTGTAACCGTCATCTATGGCCTTCTTCGCTGCATCCTTGATGAACTGCGGTGTATCAAAATCAGGTTGACCCACAGTCAGATCAAGGATATTCGGACGCCCTCGGGCCATATTGTACATCTTGCGAATTTCAGAAGCAGGAACCAGCTTTGTTCTGTCGGCGAGCATAAATATACCTACCAATACTTCACGGGCCTAGCCCGTTCTGAATGTCCCTTTAAAGATACTCGATTGTGATATTCATTCTATTCCTCTCCATTGCCGTTCTGGTGACCGCCATTCCATAGTAGTTTTAAGAAGGTTGGCAGGATAAACCGCAAAACATGAACATATGGTGATGGACTACGAAGGCTCCAACAGCAGATGACGTACGAAAAGTCAACATGGCCACTCTAGCAAGTGCTCATGCAGTCTACGTGGAAGCAGTACGCAAGTCAGCGGGTAAGAAAGGCCTGATGGCAATAGGCGAAGCTAACCGACTTCATGGCATCGAGCTGGGAAACGCGGGCATCAAGCAGGGAGGACTCCGCAAAGGGGACTTGAAGTCGATTCTCGAGTTCTTCGTCGGCGCACATCCCTACTTTGGCTTCGAGATTCAGCTCCAGAAAGCTACAGACAAGGAACTCGAGATGAAGGTTACTTATTGTCCTTGGATAGACGCCTTCAAGGCCGAACATGCAGAACAAGACATATGCGAATGGGTGACCAAGATGGATGAGGGAATAGGTCAAGCTGTTGATCCTCAGCTGAAGATGACGCTGCCGAAATGCATGATGCGGGGCGATGGTTACTGCATCTATCGCTATTCGAAGTAGTTACCATATACTTGACAGTTTAAGGTGAGAACGCATGAGCAAGAGAATCAGTGTGATTGACAGATGCAAGAAACTGTATGTGGCCGCACTCTCCGATGGAGCAGACGAAATCGGTGTGCGCAATGTGTGCATGGATAGCAGAATCATGCCAGTGACCAAGAACAAAGTCGTACTAGGGTTTGCTAGACCAACCAAGCTGGTACTTTCAGCCGTCCGCATCCCCTACAACGAAGTGCAGCTAGAGACTTTCATGAAAATAGCTACAGAAGCGAAGAAGGATGACGTGGTCGTCATCCAGATGTCTGGAGCGACAGACTGTTCGGGATGGGGTCAGATAATGACCAAGATCAGCGTCTCGCGCGGATTGCGAGGGGCTGTCGTGGACGGCACTGTAAGAGACGTTGACGAGACTGACAAGATAGGCTTTCCAGTCTTTGCTAGGGGGCGTCATCCGGGAACGATACGCGCACGGTTGGACATCGAGTCTGTCGGCGAGCCAACACTGTGTGGGGGTGTAACTGTTCATCCAGGAGACCTCATCTTTGGAGACGGCGATGGTGTAGTGGTTATTCCTGAGAACAGAATAGAAGAGGTCCTAGCGGCGGCTGAGCGTGTTGTCGCGACTGACAAGTGGTGGGGTAGCATGCTTGACCAGGGAAAGGACCCGCACGAACTCAATAAGCAGAAGCCCATACCTTAGAGCATTACCAGACTCTGAATCGCAGGCTCAAGCGACGAGCCTGCTAGTCCCTTCTCTTGTCGGACCCACGATGCTGCGGCAATGCATCTCAGGATATAGGATATCGGCCCTTTTTCTCAGCATAGTCATACATGTAGACTATCTTCTCCGGCGTTGAATCGTCTTGGATATTGTGGGCTGGCGCAAGAATGTAGCCCCCGCCCGGTGCCAGCGCTCTAAGCCGCCTGTCAATCTCGGCTTTCAAATCGCTCTTCGTGCCCTGTGACGACATGGTGTGCTGCAGGTCAATTCCACCGTGGAAGGTCAGCCTGCTACCGTACTTCTGTTTGAGCTGCTCGGAGTCCATCCCCTTGGCGAGCGGCTGGATTGGATTGAGAATATCCACCCCCACCTCGATGAGATCATTGATCACTGGCTCTATGGCTCCGCAGCTATGGAACAGTATCTTCACATGTGGAGCCCTCTTGTGGATGTCTTGGTATATCCTGTTGTGCCTTGGTTTTATCAGTCGTCGATACATAGGCGGACTCATAATGAGACCATTCTGATGTCCCAAGTCGTCACCTACTTGGACCAAGTCCAAGTACTCACCCGCCTCATCCAAGAGCACGCGATTCATTTCCAAGGCCAAGTCCATGCATTTGTCCATCATGGCCTCAGCCAGCTTTGAATTCTCGGCCAAGTCTATCAGGAACTTGTCGAAGCCTCTCATGAAATGCTCACACATTTCAAGGACGCCCCAAGGCCCTCCAACCATGCCAACAACAGTGTAGTCGGTCTTCTCGTGTAGTTGTTTGGCCCATTCGACCACACCTTCCATTCTTGAAGGGTCGTCCGGATCCATCCATTCATACTCTTCTACTTGCTCGACCTCTGTGAAATCAGCCCAAGGATAATACACGACCTCCCAATACGGACCATACCACTTTCCTCGGAAACCCATCTCGCCATCAGTTGTGCCGTCTGGATAGGTTTTCGACTTGAAGGACGAAGACTCCTTCATGTACACTCGTCTAAAATCCAAGTGAAGTCGGCGCAGCATCTCTTCAGATATCTTCCAAGAACTCATGATGCCCCATTCCTGCGTCTCAGGGGCCGTAATCTTGAGGTAATCTCGGACTTTCGCATACGCTGCTGGAGTAATCCAGAAGTCTAGAGGAACTCTATCAGGTTCCTCATGCTCAACGACCTTGTAGTATCTTTCTCGGGGCTTCATCGGCCCGAGCAGACGAGAATCCACTATTAAAACAGCTGCATACAACACCACTCCGAACTTTAACTGGACCGCTACTGCGGCTTTCTATTAACACGATTTAGGCTTCGTCCACCACGTCACTGTGAACTGCGTGGAGCTACGCGCATAGGAACAGCGGAAGGAGTTCGATACAACGAAGACTACTCGCTGCACAGAGCCACTGAAGCATTCCAAGCGGCGTTTAACGGAGAGAGAACCAAATCAGTCAGGGTCCAGATTGTCTTCCTGCGCTCATCATACATCCCATCTGGGAATAGGGTAGGCGGTGGTTAGCTTTATCTATTGCGTTGTTCTTTAAGTATTCTTTAGCTAACGAACGAGGAACTATTCGCGTGGTGAAGTACAACTTAAGCGGAAAGGTCGCAATAGTGACTGGTGCATCTGCTGGACTAGGAGAACAGTTCTGTTACGGACTCGCAGAGTCAGGTGCGAACGTCGTTCTAGCGGCAAGGAGAATTGAGCTTCTCAAGAAGGTATCTGCCGAAATCGAGAAGAAGTATCGTGTCACGGCTGTACCGATTCAGACTGACGTTAGAAGCGAAGCCGATATCATCGGGATGGTGGACACGGCCGTTAGGAAGTTCGGGACAGTTGACATATTGGTCAACAATGCCGGAGTGGCCCCACTCAAGTCTCTTGTTGACACAACCCTCGCAGAATGGCAGCAGGTTGTGGAAGTCAATCTCACATCTGCTTTCCTTGCGTCGCGTGAAGTGGCAAGAACGATGATACCCAGAAAGAGCGGCTGCATAGTAAGCATATCCTCGACATTCGGGTTTGGCGCAACGACATGGCCCTTGTTGAGCTACTATGCAACCAAGGGTGGTCTCATCGCCATGACGAAGGCGCTTGCAGTGGAACTTGGGAAGCATAATATCAGAGTGAATGCGATAGCTCCGGGATACTTTCCTACCGATATGTCAATCGCGTCATTCAGAGATGAACGCGTAAGAAAGACGATAATCGAGCCTAGGACTGCATTGCCAATGCTTGCTGAGAATGAGTGGATCAGAGGAGCATTATGTTTCCTAGCCAGCGAAGACGCGAGGTACATAACTGGGCACACATTGGCAGTCGATGGAGGCTGGCTTGCCTTCTAGTCTGACGGACGGAGGGATAGAGATGCTGCTTGCTGCTCTTGGTGTCTCCGAGAAGTGCAGCAGGAACCAAGTTTCAGGAGAGAATAGACTATGACGACAGATCAGATATCGATGGACTTGTGCAAGGAGCTTGTCGCTAGTGAGATGTCGACGAGGTGCTTTATTGTCGGTTTTCTCACCAAGAAGCTTCTCGACAGATACGGCGACGAGGTTCTCGAAACTCTTAGGCAGGCGAACTACGAAGCCGGCCTGATATCAGGGAAACACTGGGCGGAAGTGTTGGGCAAGAATGACCTTGAAGCGCTGGCAAGACTCTTCGGCGAATCGTCAGGAACCAAGGTGTTTAATCCCGAGCTGATTGAGCTGACTAGTGACAGGGCTGTGGTTCATTGGAGGTCATGCCCTGTGCCATCCCTGATTGGGCCTTTCAGAGACAGAGGAATGCCTGACAACTATCTCGACTTCATTTGTCCCATTCTCGAGCTTTTCGACAGGGGCTTTGCCGAGGGCTTCAACCCGCAGCTAACAGCGAAGACTCCTCCGGAAGTAGGCGAGACGGGTCTCAATAAGGGAGAGAAGTACTGTACGGTCGTCATAACGAAGAAGCAAGCAAGACACAAGACCAAGAAGTAAAGCCATGCGACCGAGGAATCTGTTATCGGTTTCTCGGTCTTCGACTGCGCACTAGTCATGTCAGACCGCGTGTCCTTAAACCACTTCTTCTTGGCGCCGGTTTTCGCGCGCATCTTCGAAGAAGTGCTTTTGGGTTCTGAGTCTCGCCTTGTCAGACTCGCACAGAGGTCCCAGCGACGCGAAACCGATCTTCTTCACTCAGGACTTGAAACTGCGGTAGCAGGAATTTCACCTTGGTCAGGTTGGTGCCAAACGTACACCAAAAAACCAAATCTTCGGCCAGTATCTTACCGATGTAAGCGAGATTCCGACTCTAGATGCTACCCGCACTTGCCTCCGATTGTCGCCGTCTTGGTTTCAGGTTCCACTTCAGTCGATTCAAGCGTATTCGCTTGCTGGTCCAGAAGGCAGAGCCTGCAGGAGCATGGCCGGCGATGTTAAAGACTAGTACCAGAGCACTTAATTACAGCTAAAGTGCCTACTGACTCTGATTGCTTCACCGGACCCGGAGTAGAATGAGATGGTCGATGCATCAAAGATTACGAAGATGCTGGTTGACATAGTCGGTCCTGAACGCGTGACTGACCGTGACTTCGATCTGATCCCGTATTCAAGAGATCTAGGTCCTGCCAGTCAGAAACTGCCGACACACATTGTCATGCCTGAAACTAGAGAGCACATCCAGCAGATACTGAAGCTTGCGAACGAGCAGAACGTGCCCGCGTATGTTCGGGGCGGCGGTACCTCTCACTGGGATGCGTACCTCGCCCAACAATCCGGAATCATGCTCGATTTGGGGAGAATGAACAAGATACTGGAGATAAACGAGGCAGACCTCACCGCGACAGTGCAACCAAATTGCACTTGGTATAAGCTTGATACCGAGCTTAGAAAGAAGGGCCTGACATACCTGTGCAGTGAGGCGGGGGGACCAGCAATGACTGTCGGCGGCTCAGTCATGAAGGCAGGAGGCGGTCCTCACTCCACAGCGAAGTTTGGCTTCCATGGAAATCAAGATGTGATATGTCTTGAGATGGTTCTCCCGAACGGCGATGTCGTTCAGACAGGTTCGGCGGCTTGGCCAAGCGCAGGCAAGTTCGAGCGTCAGTGTCTGGGGCCGGATCTGGCGGGGATGTTCATCGGAGCCGAGGGTATCCTAGGAGTCTGCACGGAACTCACCCTCAGGATTCGTCCAGCCACGGACATCAGAGAGCGGCTCTTTGTCACTATGAAGTCGCTTGACGACGTTGTCAAGTTTGGTCACTTCATCAACCGGAATGTTGGCGACGAGTATCTTCAAGGAATCTATCTCTGGGTGGACCCGAATGCGCCAGATGTTTTCATCGTCATGATGGAGATATTCGGCTATGAGAAAGAGATCGTCGAGCACAGGAAGAGGCGGGTCCTCGAGAAGATAAAGGAGCTTGGCGGGCAGCTCGGAGACCGAGCTCCGGCTGACGACTACTACAACCGCATTCTCACAGGTCTCACAGACATCTTTGCAGCTGGAGTGTGGCACTTCTTTGGGGCAGGGTCTCTTCGGATTGATGACATCAAGTTCATCTATGACATATGGCGAAAAGAGGTCGTAGGGCGTTACGGTTACAGGAAAGCTGGCTTCGGAGGACAGGTTCTGCCCCGGCGTTGGTTGGCCTTCATGGTGCTGAACTACAAGGAGCCTGACGAGACAGCCGCCACCATGAAGATGTGCAATGAGATTGACGAGATGGTGCTCAAGGGACCAGTTGTACCTTATGGAATTGGAGGAAGAGATGGTCTGAGAAGATATGTCGCAGCTCACAATACCGGATACTACAGGCTTCTCAAGACTCTAAAGAAGACACTTGACCCGAAGAACATACTGCAGCGGGGAATCTTCATTCCTGAGGAGGAATTGCGATGAGAATCGAACAGTACAGGGACATGATATACGCCTGCGGCAGATGCAATTTCTGTCATGGTGCGGATTTCAGTGAACGCTGCCCCGAGGTGTACAGCCAATACTGGGAATCTTCCACCGCCAGAGGCCGGATGGCGATTGCCAGAGGCATACTCGAAGGCAAGTTGAAGTACTCACCAGAGATGGCTGAGAGAATCTTTGGCTGTTTCCTATGTGCACGTTGCCGAGAGGAGTGCAAGAAAGCAGCCAAGATTGACATCATCTCCATCACCAAGGCAATGCGCGCTGACTTCGTTGACCAAGGAGTGAAGATACCCGATGGCGGCTCATCAATGGCAAGCACTGCTATCAAGACCGGCAATATCTTCGCGGATACTCCAAAGGTCCACACGAAATGGGCCGATGGGCTGAAGTTCAAGAAGGGCAGCGACACGCTGTTCTTCCCCGGTTGTCTCGCAAGTCATAGATTCAAGGAGAAGACAAACATCTTGGTCCGGTTGCTGCAGGCCGCTGGATATCAACTGGACTTTCTTGGTGAGGAGCAGACCTGCTGCGGCACCCCACTCTGGGTCACTGGAACCGTGAAAGATGCCAAGACGTGGGCGAAGCAGTATCTTGAGAAGCTTAAGGCGAGAAAGGTGAAGGAGATCATAACTCCATGTCCTAGCTGCTATCGTGCATTCGTTGAGGAGTACCCCAACTTGCTTGGTCTGAAGGAGCTTCCAATGCGTGTCAGACATACGAGCGAGGTCTTGGCAGAGATTGTCGACCAGAAGAAGCTCAAGCTTGTGAACCCTGTAAACAAGACAGTCACATATCATGACCCATGCGAGATTGGACGCTACCGAGGCATCTATGAACCACCGCGGAAGGCACTGGCCGCGATTCCCGGTCTCAAGGTCGTGGAGATGCCGCGGAACAGGGCAGATGCATTCTGCTGCGGAGGCGGCGGGGGCGTCAAGATAATGTACGGCGACCACTCTCAGAAGGTGTCGGACGAACGGCTCAGAGATGTGACCGCAACAGGTGCGGAACTGGTATCGACGATATGTCCTGCGTGTGAACTCAACTTGACCCATGCGATATATCAGGCCGGCCTAGATATGCGTATCCTTGACATTGCCGAACTGCTGGCTGTTTCGGCAGGAATAGTCCCGAAGGAGATACTGGATCCGGACTACATCCCCGAGGACTAAACGGCTGAGAGGTCGTCGCGCGTGATGACGCGCGGGCAAGCATGCTATTCCATGCTTCGACGAGGTCTTCTGGGGATCACTTACGGGGTGCTTGACGAGCAGGATTCGCACTGTCTTCGGCGTTCAGCCACCCACAGCGGCAATCATGAAAACGACGAGGTCTCCCTCAGAGAGCTTCGTCCTCTCCCCCTTGCGAGCCACCATGTTCATGCCGTTCACAATCACAATAGTGTCTCTCCTGAGATTTCTCTTTTCGGGGTCGCTAAGATAGATCTTGAACCTCTCAGGTTGGCTTTCGTACAGCTCATCAATAAGATCCCGGACAGTTGCGTCTGGCTTGGTCTCAACGGGGAACTGGTCATGCTCTTGTGACTTTAACCCCTTGGCCATAAGCTTGACAAAGACCTGAGCCATGTTCACGCTTCGCCCCTTTATGTCCAGAACACTTTATGCTTAAAGTTTATATTAATCATTTGGTGAGCACTCGACACACTGCGGTGTGCATGAGCCATCGCAATCAGGCAAGAGGAGAACCAGTGCGAGGGCCGCTCAGTTGGCCTTGTATGGTTCACCCTGAGCTGCAGATTTGGATGCAAATTCGACCATAGAATCCTCGAACTGTGCGAGCTCGCTAGCGGGATGGCTATGTCCGGTCTCGCACATAGGAGTCCCAGAAACAGATACAGCGGTGTCGCCCAATGGAAGAAAGAGAGCAAAGACGTACACTGAAGCAATGGCTCGCAGAGAATGCCCGAGTGAGACCTGTGCACTACAAGGACATAGCAGGGGCACTTGGAAGAGATCCTGGATCCGTGTCTGCGTCATTGTCAATCGAGTGGAAGCAAGCCCAAGTAGACAAACGTCCGGCCTATTTTCTGAGAGTAGGGCCAGGCCTGTATCGGTACAACGACATATGTGAGGGAGCAGTGGACGAGGACCTCATTGCCGAAGTGAGAGACAGGGCTGAGGAATTCAATGAGGCAACCCGCAGGGACATGAAGGAGGCCATTGCGTCACTGGACGTCAAGGCTTTCGAGAAACTTGCGAAGATAGTCCTAACCAACATACGCGCCAGGGTAGAAGAGATGGAGGTCATTGGACGCCACGACAACACAATCATGATGAGGATTTCGTGGCGGGATGATGGTGGCCGCTCACCTGTGCTGGTGCATGCGATAAAGTGTGGCCTTGATGAGGAGATCGAGCAGAACACTATTCTACAGATTAGAGGATCCCTCCCGATTTATGAAGCCAATCAGGGGGTTCTAATCACCAATGGTCTTGTGACCCAAGAAGCTACGAAAGCAGCGCTCGGCTATGCTAACCATGACAGGAGAGTGTCAGTTCCACCTATTCACTTAATGGACATTGAGATCATGCTGAATGTCTTGCTTGAGAGCAGGACGGGTGTAAGAACCAAGCTAGTCGAAGTCCTACTGCTCGACACTGATTTCTTCAAAAACCTGTAGTGCTAACCGCGACTCGTGAGTGATTTGCCTCCTTTCAAAGTCGCGAGGAAATACGAGAGGCAGCGGCAGAACAAAGAATCAGTGAATTCACAGCACCTACTTTGGTGTTGTCCATCGATGAAGGAGCCGCGCAGCTCCTTAAACGACGGTCTGTCCTAAGCTTTAAGTACCAGTACTTGCACAGAAAGTTTCCATCACAGAACTCGAACAAAGAGTTCGTGAATGTAAAAATGGAGAAAACGCGCAAGATGAGCGAAAGTAAACTCCTCTTCGTGCGAGAGAGCTCTGGTCTAGTCAAGGAAGTGAATACAGGGTTCGCCCTGTTACTTCCTATAGCGCTCACGTTGGGACCGTGGTTCGCCTATGGTGGACCACAGATTTCGACGTGGTTCGCTGGCGCGCATCTGACAGCGATGTTCGCTATCGGTTCATTCACAGTGTTCTTCGAAGCGCTCGCCCTGATGTGCCTGATGCTCTCAATGCCGAGGTCAGGAGCCTCCTACTACTTCACAGGAAGAGGCCTGTCACCAATCTTCGGTGTCATGGAAGGTTGGCGTAGTGTAATCACGAACCCAGTCTTTAGAGGCACTGGAAGCTTCCTAGCCGTCCAGGTATTCGCAGGTGGACTATACGTGCTTGGCAGTGCAGCCGGTGATGCCGGTCTTGTTGCTCTTGGAGCATTCCTAAGCACGCCGCTCCCGCTGTTCGCATTCGCAGCAGCGACTATTTTCATCGGGTTCATCTTCGGTTACTTGAGCGTCAAGTGGCTGGGTTGGTTTGTCATAATCCTCGGTCTGGTGAACATCATGGCAATCCTCGTCGCCGACGTCGCCATGCTGACGACACCATTGAACGCAACCAACTGGGACGCCGTCTTTGGCGTAGGGAACTATGCAACCATTGCGGCTTTGAACCCTACAAGCGGCTTGGGTGCGTATTTGAACTTCAGCTGGGGTGCAGTTGGACCAGCCCTCATCCTCACTGTGGGGATGATGTGGCCGTATTTGATCATGCCAGTTGCCGGTGAAGTTGCACAGCCAAGCAAGAACATTCCGATCAGCAACTTAGGTGGCTGGCTCGGCATTGCTGTGTTCTTCATTCTGTCAGGCTATGCAGCCGAGTCTAGTATGGGCGCATTCCTCTACCAGAACAACCTCGCCAACATGGCGGGGGCCGGTGGTATTTTCCCAGGTTGGGGCAACTACGCTGCCGTCGCACTCAAGGGTGGTGTAGCTGGCTGGTTCGTTGTCCTGAGTCCCATCTATGCTAGCATCCTGGACTCACCAAGCAACGCGCTGTGGGTGACGAGGCCGTTCCACTCAATGGCTATGGACCGGTTCTGTCCTGAAGTGTTCGCAAGCGTTCATCCGAAATACCACGTACCACACGTATCCCTCTACTTCTGGCTGATACTCGCGATGGGTACACTGACCTACGCGACCCTCCTGCAGGCCTTCTTCGGCACTGCGCTATCTGCACTCGTGGGTGTCGGATACACCTACATCTTCATCAGATGGCAAATGGCCTTGGCTGCAGTAGGACTACCCTACTATCGTCCGACGTTGTGGGAGCGAAGTGGTGCATGGAAGATCCTTGGCATTCCACTGATTTCGCTTGGTGGTATTGTTTCAGGCGTCGTATTCTTCTGGGCTATAGTTGCCTATACCCCAGGACTTCCGTACGAGGTGGCATTCACAGTATTCGTGTATCTGTGGGGCCAGCTCATGTACATGTACTACGGTGCCAAGAACAAGGCTAAGGGTATCGAGATATCCGCTATCTTCGGACAGCTTCCACCCGAGTAGAAGTATATTAACGAAGAGAGCCTAGAGCTCTCTTCCCTCCTTTTCTTTTGGACTGTATCCTGAGAGTAGAAGATGCTAGGATTGCTCTAGCTCACCCCAGCTCATTCTGGATTATTGCATAGGTCGAACTGATGCAAGCCGAATCCGGACAGAGACTCTTTGCCAGCATGTAGCGTTCCGGGAGGATCCCACACTGCAAGAATGCAGCATCACACATGATTCGTTGACACTGGATACTATGTGTTGTCAGATCAGGGCACTGTTCATGATTCGATCACACAGGGATACTGGACAGCGGATAACGCTGCGCCATTACTCTGACGCCGCCTTAAGCTCTAATCGTCGTCTTCTTCGAAGTCGTATATGGGCGGAAACCGGTTCCGACTAGCCTTGCAATTGAAGGGCTCAAGTTGGTCCCAAGTCCTATGAAGTGACGACGGAAATGACCAAGGCCGGATTAACAAAACTTGTCGGACATCGCTTGAGGATCGGTAGGTGCTCAGCGCACTGTTCGCCGCATCAAGGATGGATTGTCTTGGTTCCTGTTCCCAGACCTGCTGTCTGAATGTGTAAGAGTCCTCGTGCCACAGATAGATAATCTCCACATCTTCCAAGTAGATAGCCTTGATGAGTCTCCAAGGCCAGAAGGTCGACATCTGTTCTAGCTGTTCACCGGCACCATAGAAGTCGATTCCCATGCCCTCTTTGCAGAACGAATAGACAGGACCCTTTTCCCTGAGCTTATCCCGCGGTTTAGTCATGGGAGCATTCGGACTCTTGTGTGTCCAGTCCACCCAGTCCGTTTCGAACCGCGATAGGACTTCACAATTCTCCACGATATATCTGATGGCTGCCGCAGTGCCGTGATGCGCTATTCCTGGCAAGGATGGAATTCCGAGATATCCCTCGGCTAGCTCCCTCAGGTTGGCCACATCATCCCGGGGAATGTAAGCCCATATCTGAAATTGCGCTTCCCCGTTCAATAGTAGGTTTACGAAGAACATACCTGCAGGTCCAATGATTTCGTACCCGGAGGGTGGTTCCTCGTGAAGGGGCCAAGATTTGTAGTCATGACAGTAGTTGACTTCACAACACTCGAAACAAAGGACCTCTGACCATTCGAGGTCGAACTGTGCTTTGTAGGAACGTGTCTTTTTCTCCCGGGGCAACACGAACCTAGCTCCCTTTGGACCAATCTTGAGCTCACCAATGTTCTTGCTGTACGGGTCTTCGCCAAGATATTGAAAATCGGTCAAGCCTAAATCTCTGGACAATTCCTGTGATTCACCCTGCAAAGATTCAATCATAGCCTGTAGCTCGAAGCGCTACCTGCAGGCAGCTTCAAGTAGGTCCATTCTTAAACGAGTCGGTTCTCCACATCCGAAGAAACATAAGCGTTAATTATGTATCCAAAGCACACAGTCGCCAAGGGATTTGATACAATGAGTCAAAGTTCGAAAGGCCAGAAGGAGTCCACCATCGTTAATCTGGACAGTTTTGAGTTCGATCCCACCATGCTCGACTTGAAATGGAGCAAGAACCTCATCAGTGTTCTGGATAGCTACCGTATTCACAGGTGTTATGACCTCACTTTCATTGAAAAGGCCGTGGGACGGGGCGATTTGCCAAAAGGTTTCACGCGGCAGTGGACAACAATCAGGTCCGTGCTTCACAAGTACGCGGCCGTTGGCCCGGATGTGCCAGGGGTGCAAGGCTGGATGAAGCAAAGACAATCTGTCCAGTTCATTTCTCTCATTCTCCTGACCATAGCATTTCCTCTCCTCATGTTCGCTTGGATATTCAGGTGGGAATCCATTAGCTGGTTTACCACGCCTTTTGCAGCAGTCACAATTGTGCTTATGCTTGTGGCCTTCCTTACTTCGGGATATTATAACCGCAAAGTGGCCTGGGCCGTCTTTCACCATATCGAAGACAACGCGGGAATGTTTGGAAATGAAAACAAACATCTCAAGAAGTGGGTCCAAGCTCTCATATGGCATCTATCAAGATTGATGAGAAAGGACCAGCTTAAGCCTCGCAAGAATCTAGTCAAGTTCTGGAATGACGACTATGATGGTATAATCGTGATGAAGGAGCCACATGGCTTCAGGAAAAGCTACGTTGTCAAAATAGGGAGCGAAAAAGACTAGTTTCGCCGCATGCTTGTAAGCGATTTGGGCGTTTCAAAGAAGGAAAAGAAGCTGAAGGCCAGAATGCCAAGCCTGCAGACCTTCAGCAATCCTAGACGAGGTTCTCGATCGGCTTGTAAGCAATGTCAAAACCAAAGTGTTTCGGTCCGAGCACTTCAAGACCTTTGGGTTCTCTGAAAATCGGGACCCCTTTCATACCTATCACAGTGACGTCACGGCCTGTGTCCAAGTCGGTGTTAGTGATCGGTTCACCTGACTTCGCATCTATAACCTCGATTATGTCAGGGCTGGTGGCCCATGGTTTGTCGTCGAGCCAAGACACGTGGTTCTCATTCTTGAAGAAGATTCTCATCCTGCTGCCCGGCTTGATTCCCGTGCCTTTGATGAGAGTCTCGCCCCACATGTATCCCTCCCGGTTTTCCCACTTCTTACCTGCAACCTTTCCTCTGAAGAGAATCCAGCCGCCAACACTTTCGACTATCTTGACTGCGGCATCGTCCCCGGATTGTCTGGTCTCTCGAATCAGTTTGCCAACCTTGTAGCTCTTGCTGAGTGTGCCAGGAATAATAGCGCGTTGAAAATCAGATCCCTTTACGGGGAATGCAACGTTACCCAAGCGGCCCCACGCGACTTCACTCAGTGCTTTGGATATACGTTCGCCCATCTCATAATTCACGACCCGTGTGACGATGCTTGTGTTGCCATACCAATCAACGAGTGCCATTGGAGCCATTGAGAACCCCAACACGCACACAGTGTTCTGGCAGATCTCCGGAACTGCTCGTCCTGAATAGTCACCATCAACACAAGGGATTCCATGTTTCACTGCAGCATCAATCGGTGCGGGGGTGTTGACTCCTCCGAGCTCAAAAGGTGCGACGGCTGCGAACTTCACACCCATATGCTTCTCAAGAATAGCCAGTCCTTCTGCAAGTTCCTTCTCGAAATATGCCCAAGGAAATCTCTTCCTTGTCTTCTCAATCTCAGGAGTAGGCGGAGCGATCGTGCCTGAGTAGTACGGGCATGCAACCCAGTCACTGGCTCTAATCTTGCTCACGTCGACAATCTCGATTTTCTTCCCTGCATCAACGTGGGGGTATAGCATGTTCAGACCAATCTGCTTCGTGCCTCCACCACCAGTCCCAAAGAATGTGCAACCCGTGGCGAGATCTTCAACGTCCGTTCTTGATTTGAGTGTCAGTGTCATTGTTAAACACCTTTAGGCTGTCTGAAAGCGAGTTAAGCTTGCCCCCTATTTATCCTCGATGGACGAGACGTTTAAGCTGGGCGCTCGGTGCGATGCTCTCATGTAGGGTCGATACCAAGCGCAACAGCATTGACCTGTAAAATGAGAAGGGAAGTGCGTATGCACCTCCCAGATTGATCCAGTGTTATCTAGAGCTCGACTCGACCCGCGGAGGTCTTGCCATCATCAACGTTTATCACGAAACCCTTGAGAATCCCTTCTCTGTACTCCGAGCCAGGGTTGACACAGAGAGTTCTTCCTATGTTCCTGAAACCTACTGACTCATGAATGTGACCATGCATTCCAACAAGGGGTTGGTACTTTTCAATGCAAGCTCGCACGGACTTGCTGCCGACTGGACCGGCAAGTGCCATCGCTCCCGCCTTTGAGATAGACAGGTCCTTCTTGAGCGTGGGGGCAGTGTCTAGTCCTGAGTCGAAGGGAGGATCGTGAAAGTTGCAGAGCAGGTTCTTGTAGTCGCTAACCCTAGCGAACTCCTCCTCGAGTTTGGCCATTAGTTGTTCATCAGGACATTCCCTGTAGGTCGACCAAGGTGTGCTACTAACCCATTCTAGGCTAATAAGCGGGTAACCATGCACGTCCACAACCCGCTTCAGAGGGTATGTGATCCTAGGATGGTTCTTGATAACCTCATCAATCACATAATCATCATCATTACCTGGGTTCACTATGATATCGACACTCTTGGATATCTTCTCTGCAGCCATGTCAAGCCACTCGGCAATCCGCTCCCTCATCAATCTGCCAAAGAGTTCCTTGACCAGACCTTCCTTCTCCTGCAACTCCGCAAGCTCATCTGGATTGAGGATATAGGGGTAGAAGCCTTCGTCCTTAGTGAATTTCACGAAGTGGTCCAAATCCTTCTGATTCTTGAAGGTCTTCTTCTTGTCACCAGACTTTGCGTACCACTGGCCTTCCTTCTCCTTAACAATGGGCCTAATGGCCTTCCCTGTCAAGTCGCCACACATCATTGCCACGTCAGCCTTGAAGATGTCGGGTGCGCGGCACATAGACTCCCACGTCTTTTGGCTTCCGTGAGGATCACACGCTAGGAAAATTCTCAATACTATTTCACCTGTTTCCGATGCGCCTCTTATTCATGAACACGTTAACCTTTGGCTTTTTGCGGGTTTAAGAGCTTGGCGGTGTAGCTTAAGATGGCTCGTCGAGATGTTGACACTACCGCTCCCCAGGCAATCCTTGAAAACGGTCTGACCCACAAATCTCCTTTTGTGGAGGTTCAAACCTCGCCCCTCCCCTCTTTGCACGTCGCAGTATTGACCTAAAGATATTAAAGACCTATTCAACATGCGGCGATTAAGTCCTTTGTGACCATCAAGTACGCGAGGAACCGGAATGTCCGGAAAGTATGGCGAGATACGCGATGACTTCCTGCAGGAAGCCCTAAGGATACACGACGCGGCTGAGAAGAGTGGCTGGCCCCTTCGACTTATGGGAAGCATAGCTTACCGAATCAAGGCGCCGCAATATGTGGAATTGCACAAGGCTATGAATCGAGAAATCACTGACATTGATTTCGCGGCCTACTACAAGTACCAACGCAAGATTGTCAACCTCTTACGCGACGAATTGGGTTATCAGTACATACCGCCCGGTTTCGCCCGAGCCACAAGTCTTCGGGATATGTTCGTCAACCCGAAGAACGGCATGCACGTAGATGTGTTCTATGACATGCTTGATTTCTGCCACAACATCGAGTTCAAGAAGACCGATCGTCTGTCCAAGGACAATCCAACGCTGCCACTTGGAGACCTTTTCCTGGAGAAAACCCAGATAGTAGAAATAAACGCAAAGGATCTCAAAGACCTGATAATCATATTTCTTTCATATGACGTTAGCGAAACCGATGACGACACGAAGATTAATGGAGCGTATATCGCCCATATCATGAGCGACGACTGGGGTTTCTATTACACCTGCACGACGAATCTCAAGAAACTCATGGACTATGTGCTTACTGTCGGGGTGTTGTCTCAGGAACAGAAGGAGTTGATCATATCTCGGGTTCAGAAGCTCCAGAAGCTGATTGAAGACAGCCCCAAGACTGGCGCATGGAAGAGAAGAGCGGCCGTTGGTGCTTCCAAGCGCTGGTACAAGGTAGTGCTCGGTATGGATGGTACACGCGATGCAGAAAGCGAAAAAATGAAAAGCCATTGAGAGAGACCACTATGAAACTTACAAAGCAAAACGCATACGACATGCTTACCGGGGTAGGCATACTGGGCACAGGTGGAGGCGGCGATCCCGTTGGTTTCGGGAAGCCCCTGGTGGACTGGGACTACAACAAGGGGAGGGTGTACGAGATAACGGATCCTAAGGACATCAGGGATGATGCCTTCATTGTTTGCGGCGGCTACATGGGGTCCGTGAAGGCTTTCACATCCGTAGGTGACATGCTGGAGAAGTGGGAGAAGCGATTCGAACTCTACGAAGTCACCAAGATTACTGAGAAATTGACCGGCAAGAAGGTCAATCATGTCGTTCCCTTCGAGCTAGGCGGTCTCAATACAACAGTGATGCTATCATTGGCCGCTAGGGCCAAGATTACCTCTGTCGATGGTGACGGACTTGGAAGGTCTGCGCCTGAGACGCAGATGATCTCTTTCGTTGGTTATGGTATTTCCCTTTGTCCCATGCCAGTAGTGACAAAGGGTGGAAGTGTCGTGATAGTTCAGGAAACCAGCACACCCGCTCTCGCAGATGAAATCGGCCGATTTGCCGTTGTGCAAGACGGGGGTGCAGGTGCGAACAACCACTACTACCAGACAGGGGCTCAGCTCAAGAAGAGTGTGGTCGCAAACAGCATCTCGAAATCAATACGACTTGGAGAGGCCATTCGTGACGCCAACGCAAGCCGCAAGAACCCCATTGATGCATTCCTTGACGTGATGGGCGGTCGTGTGCTAACTACAGGCACGATAAAGGAAGTTAAGGGTGAAGATCGTGCCGGCCACTGGCATGTTCTCGTCACAATCAAGCCGGAGGATATCAAGGGCAAATTCCAGATAGTGGTGAAGAATGAGTACATGATGGCCATGTGCGATGACAAGCCTGTCGTCATGTTTCCGGACTTGGTCTGCATGCATGATCCAAAGACCGGTCATGGCATAATGAGCTCCGACCTCAAGGAAGGTCTCAGAGTCACAGTCACTGCTATGCCTGCACCTGAGAGAGTCCGCTACGCTGGAAGCACGGAGATTGGGCGTAAGGCTTTCGGTCCAGAGAGATATGCTCATCCTGAATTGCAGTACAAGCCAATGGAAGAGATAATCAAGAACCTCCACTAAGGATAGCTTGCCGGAATCCGAGGATTTTCACTTGGGTTCGGCAGCTACAGTGAGTGATTGGACTTGAAACGAATCGCCCTCATCGGTGTGACTGGTATTGACTGGTTGGTTGACCCAAAGAAAAAGAACTTCGTGCGTGGAGTCACCCCACCGGGTTTTGTTATCGAGAACCTACATGCGAGATACGGAACGCATAGCGTCGAGTCACACTCGGATGAAGCGTACAATGCGCCTTTCATTCTTGAACAGATTATCAAGGCGAACAAAGATGGCATGGATGCGATCGTCATCGACTGCGTCTGTGATCCAATCCTTGAAGCGGCGAGGGAAGTCTCCAACATTCCTGTTGTTGGAGCTAGAAAGACTGCTCTTCATCTAGCTCTGACACTCGGAACTAGGTTCAGCATCATTACTGTCCAAGGTCAATCGCTTGTCAAATGCATGGAGTGGGGCGTCCGAAAGGAGGGCTTGGAGAGCTTCTGTGCCAGCGTCAGGTGTCTAAAGATGCCAGTGCTCGAGATAG
>Ga0315296_10001068_pt1 | contig 24133 bp, 25 predicted proteins | sample YL17G14_18_MG_FD_203921 | JGI IMG/M metagenome (GOLD analysis project Ga0315296, IMG submission 203921) | Sediment microbial communities from Yellowstone Lake, YNP, Wyoming, USA - YL17G14_18 | ecosystem: Environmental > Aquatic > Freshwater > Lake > Sediment | place: USA: Wyoming | collected... | reverse complement strand
GACGACGAAATAGATACGGCTGGCTCTCTGGTAGCCGTTGTGGCCACGCTGATTAAGAACGGTGCCAAGGAAGTATATGCCTGCTGTACCCATCCCATCTTTTCCGGCCCGGCGATTCAGAAAATCGCCTCCTGTCCGGTGAAGGAAGTGGTCGTGACCAATACCGTCCCGCTGAAAGACGATAAGAAGAAACTGGACAAAATCACCGTTCTCTCTATGGCGCCACTGCTGGGCGAGGCGATTCACCGCATTCATACCGGGCTGTCCATAGGTGCCATGTTTGAGTGAGCCGCGGTGACCAAGCAGAAAAAGATGGTGGCGATATACCGGGCCGCCAGTGAGGCGGAAGCCCGGATTATCAAGAGCTTTCTGGAAAGCAACGGCATACCGTGTCTGCTGAAGGCTAACGCCGCCCCTTCCGTACATGCCTTTGCCGTTGATGGCCTGGGCGAGGTTAATATCCTGGTCTGGGAGGATGTGGCGGAGCAAGCCAGAGAACTGGTCAGGGAGGAAGAGGATGCTTAAGTGGCTGGGCAGCTTGGTTGATTCCAACGAAAAGCAGCTGAAAAAACTCCAGCCAACTGTGGACGAAATAAATTCGCTTGAGCCCGAATTCGAGAAGCTCAGCGACGCCGAGCTGCGGGCCAAGACTGAGGAATTCCGGGCCCGCCTGAAGGACGGAGAGACGCTCGACCAGCTTTTGGCCGAGGCCTTTGCCGCCGTGCGTGAAGCCGCCAGGCGAACCATCGGCCAGCGCCACTTTGATGTCCAGCTCATGGGAGGCGTTGTCCTGCACCAGGGGAAAATCGCCGAGATGAAGACCGGCGAGGGAAAAACGCTGGTGGCCACCCTGCCCCTTTACCTGAACGCATTGACCGGCCGCGGCTGTCATCTGGTGACGGTGAACGATTACCTGTCCCGGCGCGACCCGTACTGGATGGGCCCAATTTATCATCTGCTGGGATTGTCGGTGGCCAGCATCTACCCGCAGCAGACGCCAGACGAGCACCAGCCATCGCGGCGGTATGACCCAGAATATGACTCGGGGGACAGCCGGTGGCGATGGTTCCGCCCCGTTTCCCGCAAAGAGGCGTATGAGGCTGACATCATCTACGGTACCAGCAGCGAGTTTGGCTTTGACTACCTGCGGGACAATATGGTGGTTGACCTGTCACAGTGCGTGCAGCGCGAGCTGCACTACGCCATTGTTGACGAGGTGGACAACCTGCTCATTGATGAAGCCCGCACCCCTCTCATTATCAGCGGCCCGGCGGAGGAATCGGGGCAGATATATAACGTGTTTGCCCGCCTCATCCCTAGATTAAGACCGGAGGCGGATTATGTTATCGATGAAAAGGAGCGGGAAGTCCACCTGACCGACGCCGGCATCAGCACCATGGAGGCGATGTTAAGACGGGAGGGATTGCTGAAGTCGCCGAACCTCTATGACCCGGCCAACTATGTTTTCACCCGTTTTCTGGAAAGCGCTCTCAAGTCCCACGTGCTCTATAAGCGCGACCGTGATTACGTGGTCAAGGACGGCGAGGTCATCATCGTTGATGAGTTCACCGGGCGGCTGATGTTGGGTCGCCGTTACTCTGAGGGACTGCACCAGGCGATTGAGGCGAAAGAGCATGTCAAAGTGCAGCGTGAAACGATGACCTATGCCACCATCACCATCCAGAATTACTTCCGCATGTACGGGAAGCTGGCCGGGATGACCGGCACCGCGGCCACTGAGGCGGAGGAGTTTCATAAAATATACGGACTGGAGGTGGTGGTCATCCCCACCCACAAGCCGATGATTAGGGAGGACTTCCCCGACCAGATTTACAAGAACGAGCGGGGCAAATTCAATGCCGTGGTTCGGGAGGTCGAGCAGCTCCACCACCAGGGCCGTCCGGCGCTCATCGGCACCGTCTCCATTGAGAAGTCGGAAGACCTGAGCGACCTGCTAAAGCGCCGGGGTATTCCCCACGAGGTGCTCAACGCCAATAAGCACGAAAAGGAAGCCTACATCATCGCCCGGGCCGGTGAGCCGGGGTCGGTGACCGTGGCCACCAATATGGCCGGGCGGGGCGTTGATATTGTGCTCGGGGGGAGTCTGGACGGCCAGAAGGAAACCGAATGGCAGGAGAAGCACAATAAGATAATATCTCTCGGCGGGCTGCACATTATCGGCACGGAGAGACACGAGGCACGGCGGATTGATAACCAGCTCCGGGGCCGTTCGGGACGACAGGGCGACCCGGGCAGTTCGCGCTTTTACGTTTCCCTCGAGGATGAAGTGGTGAAGCGCTTCGGCGGCGAGCGGATTAAAAGCATTATGGACTGGGTGGGCATGGACGAAAACATGCCCATCGAGAACAAACTGGTGAACCGCTCCATTGAGAGTGCCCAGGTCAGGGTGGAGGGCTTCCACTTTGACATGCGCAAACACCTCGTTGAGTATGACGACGTGGTCAACAGGCACCGCGAGCTTATTTATGCGGAACGCCGCAAAATACTGGGCGGCACTGACCTCAAGGCAAACATCCTGTCCATGGTGCGGGATGAGATAGGGAATATGGTTGCCCGCCACATCGCCGATGAGCATGGCCTTGGCTGGGACGTGGCAGGTCTGCTGGCCGACCTGGCCACGGTCTTGCCCCTGCCCCCCACATTGACCGCGGACTCGCTGGTGGAGTTGAAGCCCAAGCAGATTGAAGAGAAGCTCGCCAAGGTGGCGGAGACGCTTTATGAGGAGCGGGAAAAGGAACTAGGGACAGAGAACATGCGGGTGCTGGAGCGGCTGGTCATGCTGCGCATCATTGATAACCTGTGGGTGGAACACCTGACGGCGATGGAAAATATGCGCCTTCAGGCCGGGTGGCAGACGCTGCGCCAGACGCGGGCGGTGGATGCCTACAAGAGTGAAGGCTACCGGCAGTTTCAAACGCTGCTCGATACCATTCAGCATGATGTGGTTCATACCATCTACCACGTGAGCATTGTCAAGAGAGAACCGTCGGCGCAGGCGCCGTCACCAATGGCTCAGGTTGTCGGGCGGAGCCGACCCGTTGGCAAGCAGAAGGCGAAGGTGGGTGGCCGGAAGGTGGGGCGCAATGAACCCTGCCCCTGCGGGAGCGGGAAAAAATACAAGCACTGCTGTGGAAGGTAAGATAAGGTTATGTTCAGTGAAGAACAGTTAGAGGAATTGCGGCAGGAAGTGGGCGGGGAGCTGGACAAGCTGTCCAGCCTGGAAAGGCCGCTCACGAAAGAAGAGGGAAAGCACCGGAACCGGCTCCGATTCAGGAAATATGTCCTCGATAAGATAAAAGAGGCCAAGGACGAGAAACAGAGAGGTGATGAGCTTTTCAATACCACCTATTACAGTATGCTGGTGCCGTGGGGTGAGAAACACCCCATCCTGTTCGCCATCTGGATGCGCATCCTCAAGGCGAGGTGGTGGGGGTTCTCGGCCTATTCTTTTGGTGATTTGTGGGTGAAGAAGGAGAAATAGGCAACAGGAAGCGAAACCAAATGAAAAAGCCCAGCAGGAGGCAGCAGATATTAGATTACCTTAAGAAAAACGTGGGGAAATGGGTACATAACCAAGAACTTCGTGACTTAACAGGACTAAATGATGTGCCGAGAACTGTGCGTCTTTTAAGACAAGAAGGTTGGAAAATTGAAGTTCGGGGAGATGGAAATGTAACACTAAAATCTTTGGAGAAGGGTGAAGCTCGAGGTGAGAGAAAATCTATAAATGAAAAGATCAGATACCAAGTGTTTAGTAGAGATAATTTCAGATGTCAAGCTTGTGGACGCGGATCTAAGGACGGAGTAAAACTTACAGTTGATCACCGGATTCCTGTAGATTGGGGCGGTTCGAATGATATTTCAAACCTTCTAACTTTATGTGAGGAATGTAATAGAGGTAAGAAGGCTTGGATTGATTCTGTACCTAAAGACAATATGAAAGATATATTGGAAAAACAAACAATTGAGCAGAGAATAGAGGCTTTATTTGATAAATTCCCTAACGAGGATATTAACTCTGAAATTATAAGATTAGTTTCAGGTGGGGCGCTTGATTGGCAAAGAGCCTTGCGTAGGATTAGGCAAAACACCGGTAAGAAAATTTTACCTATTAAAGGGCGAACAGCTTACCATTATTTCAGGGAATGATTTGAGTTGAAGATGGATATTTTAGACCAGATTACTTGTGGTGATTGTTTAGAGGTAATGAGTCAAATACCAGATGGAACAGTTCATCTGGCAGTAACTTCACCACCTTATAATTTGGGAATTAATTATGATAACCACGATGATAGTCTCGCTTATGAAAATTATTTAGAATGGTTAAAAAAGGTCTGGATAGAGACAAAGCGCGTATTAACTATTGGTGGTAGGTTTGCTTTGAATATAGCTCCAACCAGCATTAAGGATTTTCGGCCTATTCATCACGATTTCTCTAACCAATTGAGAACAATTGGAATGATAATGAGGACAGAGATAATTTGGTATAAACAGACGATGGGGCGCAGAACTGCATGGGGTAGCTGGAAAAGCCCATCAAATCCACATATTGTACCTTCTTGGGAATATGTTTTAATTTTCTGTAAAGACTCATGGGCTCTTGAGGGTGATAGCAAGAATTGTGATATTACAGGTGACGAATTTATGAGGTTTTCTGATGGTTTCTGGTATATTCCACCAGAATCACAACGCAGAGGACACCCTACGCCTTTCCCAGAAGAATTAATTTATAGACTTATAAAATATTACACTTACAAAGGAAACACTGTTCTCGATATGTTCGGTGGAACTGGTACTGTGGCCGTAGTTGCTGCAAAGACAGGTAGGCATTTCATTCATATAGATATTTCAGAGAGATACTGTGAGGTAGCTCAACATAGGCTAGATATCGCAAGGGTGCTTCAAGAATTTCCTGTATCGGTTGGAAGAGTGGGAAGAAAACCAAAGATAATCAAATATAAATCACGCAAAAAAGAAATATCTGCGATTGGGAAAAGCCCAGTTAAGGCACATCAAAACATATTATTGGAAAAGCGTGGTGCGTATAAAACAAATCAGAGAAAAGACAATTAAAAAGTCAGATGCAAAACGCTGAAATCGCGCAGGTGTTTTTTAATATCGCCGAGCTTTTAAAGCTGAAGAAGGAAAACATCTTCAAGATACGGGCGTATGAGAAGGCGGCGCACGCCATAGAAGAGCTGCCGTTGGACGTAGATAAGCTCGCGGCGGAGGGGAGACTGCGGGAAGTCCCGGGGGTGGGGGAGGCCATAAATAAAAAAATCATGGAGCTGGTGACCACGGGCAGACTGAACTTCTACGAGAGGCTGAAGGCCGAGTTTCCGGAAAGCCCGGTACAGGAAAAGCGGTAAAATGAAGGGCTCAGCCGAACAGGTAAAATCTTCAAAATCGCTTCTGACCAGCGATGCCGAAGCCGTCAGGCACCTGGAGCAGGAGATTGCCGGCGGCAGGCACTGGTATGTTGCCCTGCTGGAGGCGATGGGGATGTGGAACTCCGCGGCGGAAAACCATCACGGCCGGATGTACCAGTACCTCATTGCCGGGGAGGCCTTTGACTGGCTGTTGCTGGCGGAGCGGCTCTGCGAGGCGGTTGATGGTCTTCTGCCAGTGGCTGAGAAGGAAGCGCTCCTTTTCCACGCCAGACCACCCCTGAAACTCGGCCCCAAGGAAGTCAAAGCGCTTATCGGGCAGAGCAAATACCGCCAGTACCTGAACTACTTCTACGGCGTGACGGTGGAGCAGGCGCTGATAATGGCCGCCGAGGAGGAGGTGCACAAAGAAAGGCGGGTCTCCGGCTTCAATAAAGATGTTGACGTCAGCAACGAGGCATACCGTCGCATATATGGGAAGACGAGGCTGGTATTGCTCAAATGCTTTCGTAAGGAAGCGGGTTATCCGCAGCTGAGGTCGACCACGCTGGCCGAGATGAAGGGATTTTCCTACTGGCTGTTTAAATATCGTGTTGCGCAGTGTGAGCCGGCCAAGGTAGCCAGCGATACCAGGAAGGCGCTGGAGTATTTAAAGCAGCTGTGGGCCAGCCGGGGCGTTTTCGGCGTGCTTGCCGCCGAGGATGCCTCCACCGAGCGCCCGCGCTGACGGTGCCACCTTGCTCGCTAGGTATTCTCCGTATCTTTTGGCGCCCGTACCACCAGCACCGGCACATTTGTCGTACGCAGGACCTTTGCAGTGATGCTGCCGAAGGTAAGCCGGCTGAGCCCGGAACGTCCGTGAGTTGACATGGCGATGAGGTCCACCTTTAACTCATCTGCGGCTTTGACAATCTCCACCTCTGCTTTGCCTGTGGCCACCTTGGTCTTGATGCTGATGCCTTTGCTTTTCAGGCATTCCCCGGCTTTGTTCAGGTATTCCTTGGCCTTTTTGGTAATGTACATTATCTCTTTATCGGTATAGGGCACCTGAACGCTGGCTTCGCCGGCAATCACATAGTGGCTCAGCGAGGTCAATACCTGAAACAGAACTACCTCGGTTTTAACGCTTGGCGCTATCTTGGAGATGAGTCTCTCGACATGGTCCAGGGCAGCTTCACCGATTTTGGAACCGTCCAGTGGAACCAGAATTCTCTCGAACATATCCCGCCTCCTCAGAGTTTACTGAGCTGCTCTTTCAGCCGCTCCAGCTTATCAGTTATAGTGTATAGCTTCTGGCGCTCCTTATCAATAACTGATTTTGGCGCTTTAGCTAAAAATGTCTGGTTGTCGAGGCGGGTTTTCAGGCGTTCCGTCTCAGACTGGCACTGGTCTATCTCCTTTTGCAGCCGTTTCCTCTCCGCTTCCAGGTCGAACATGCTGGACATGGGAATGATAACCTCGGCTCCCTTCAGGACGGAAACCAGCGATTCTTCTCGTGAAGCACCTTGGTCGCGTTGCTTCAGGAAGGTAACCGGCCTGGCCCTGGCCAGAGTCTGAATGGTTTCGGTATAGGGGATGATAGCCTTAGTGAGCCTGTCGGCGAAAACCTGTGCCTCAATCCAGCGGTTGCTCTCCACCCGGTACTGGGCCTTCGCATTGCGGATGGAGCGGACTATTTCGATTATGGTGTCCATCACCCGTTCTGCCTCCCGGTCAATCGCCGATTTTTCGGCCTCGGGATAAGCGGCAATCATGATTGATTCAGGTTCCAGCCAGTCAGCAGGCAGGGAACGTTTCAGATTCTGCCACAGCTCCTCGGTAATGAAGGGCATATAGGGATGGAGCATCCGCAGCGAGGTCTCAAGGACGTGAATCAGTACCGGGAGCGGCGAGGGCAGGTCGCTGCCGGGGCGGAGGCGGATTTTGGCGAACTCGATATACCAGTCGCAGTACTCGCCCCAGAGAAAATCGTGTATCTGGCGCAGGGCTTCGCCAAGCTGGAATTCATCTATCAGGTCAGCCACGCTGGCCACGGTACGATTGAGCCGACTTAAAATCCAGCGGTCTTCAAGCGGCAGGCGGTCTGACCTCATTTTTATTTCAGTGGTGCCGGGTTCAATGCTGCGGATCACAAACCGGGCGGCGTTCCACAATTTATTGGCGAAGTTGCGGCCGGCTTCCAGCCGGGATGGTGCCAGCTTGATATCATTGCCCGGTGCTGTGCCGGTGGACAGGGCGAAGCGCAGCGCATCGGTGCCGTACTGCTCCAGCGTAACGATGGGGTTGAGCACGTTGCCTCTGACCTTGCTCATCTTCTCTCCCTTTTCATCGCGGATGAGGCCGTGCAGGAAAACGGTGTGGAAGGGGATATCATCACAGTCGGCGAGCCCCATCATGATCATGCGGGCCACCCAGAAGAAGAGGATATCATAGCCGGTCTCCATGACTGATGTCGGGTAGAAATAGCGGAGGTCTTTGGTCTCGTCCGGCCAGCCGAGGGTGGAATGCGTCCACAGTGCCGAGCTGAACCAGGTATCGAGGACATCGGGGTCCTGCTCCAGTCTGGTTGAACCGCACTTCTGGCAGGCCGCGGGGTCAGCAATGGAAACGGTAAGCTCATCGCAGTCCTGACAGTACCATACCGGGATGCGGTGCCCCCACCAAAGCTGGCGGCTGATGCACCAGTCGCGGATGTTCTCCATCCAGTTGAGGTACACCTTGGTGAAGCGCTGGGGAACGATTTTTATCCGCCCGCTGGTTACCGCCTCAATGGCCGGTTTCGCCAGCGGTTCGGCTTTAACAAACCACTGGCGGCTGGCGATGGGCTCAATCATGGTCTGGCAGCGGATGCAGTGTCCCACGGCGTGCGAATGCGGTTCAATTTTGATGAGGAGCCCGTCTTTCTCCAGGTCTTCTATAATTGCTTTCCGGCAGGCGAAGCGGTCCATCCCCGCATAAGGGCCGGCATTTTCATTCATGGTGGCGTCATCGTTGAGGATGTGAACCAGCGGCAAGCCGTGGCGCTGGGCCACCTCAAAGTCCACCGGGTCGTGTGACGGGGTGATTTTCACCGCGCCGGTGCCGAATTTGGGGTCAACCGCCCCGTCGGCGATAATCGGGATGACGCGGTGCACCGCAGGCAAGATTGCCTTTTTGCCGACCAACTTCTTGAACCGTCTGTCCCTGGGGTTAACCGCGACCGCGGTATCGCCGAGTATCGTTTCCGGGCGGGTAGTGGCCACGGTGATGAACTCTTTATCGTTATCGGCGAGAGGATAGCGGACATAGTACAGGTGCCCGCCAATATCCTTGTGCTCCACCTCCAGGTCGGACAGGGCCGTGGTGCAGCGAGGACACCAGTTGATGATGCGCTCGCCCCGGTAAATCAACCCTCTCTCATAAAGCCGGACAAAGGCGGTGCGCACCGCCCGGCTCGGCCCGTCATCCAGCGTGAACACCTCCCGGTCCCAGTCGCAAGAGGTGCCAAGTCGCTGGTGCTGTTTGGAGATGGTGCCGCGGCAGCTGTTCGCCCACTGCCACATCCTTTCCAGGAACTTGTCCCGGCCCAGCTCATGACGGTTTATCCCCTCTTTGGCCAGCATCTTCTCCACCACCACCTGTGCCGCGATGCCGGCATGGTCAACACCGGGCAGCCAGAGAGTCGGCTCGCCTTTCATGCGGTGCCAGCGGGTCAAAATGTCCTCCATGGTGGCGGTCAGGGCATGGCCGAGGTGCAGCTCGCCGGTGACATTGGGCGGGGGCATGATGATAACAAAGGGCTTCTTGTCCGGGTCAATTTCAGGCTTGAAGCAGCCCTTGTCCATCCAGAACCGGTACCATTTCTGCTCGACCTTCCCCGGCTCATAGGCCTTGGGCATTTCATAGCTTTTATTCAGTGCTTCTACCATGACTACCCCTGCTTCAGAAGCTCCACTACCTTATCCAGTATCTTATCCGCCACCTCCCTTTTGGTTAGGAGAGGCAGATTTTCTGCATTCCCCTTTTTATCAATAAGGGTTACTTTGTTGGTATCTATGCCAAAGCCGCTCTCGGCGCTGGTGATGTCATTGGCCACGATTAAGTCGAGCTTCTTTTGCTGAAGCTTCTTTCTGGCGTTGGCGACCATGTCCTCGCTTTCGGCGGCGAAGCCAACCCTGACGAAGCCGCCCTGAACTTCGGTCAGTATGTCAGGAGTCCTGACCAGCTCCAGAGTCAGGGTATCGGCCTCCTTTTTGATTTTAGATTTAACATAACTCTTCGGCTGGTAATCGGCGACGGCGGCGGCCATAACCAGGGTATCGGCTTTGCTTACCGCCTTAGCCACGGCCTCCTTCATTTGAGCCGCCGTCTGGACATGGACAACATTTATGCCAGCTGGGTCGGGCAGGGAGGTGGGGGCAGAAATAAGCGTCACTTCAGCGCCTCTATCCCGCGCCGCCTCCGCCATGGCAAAGCCCATCTTACCTGATGAGCGATTGCCAATGTGCCGCACCGGGTCAACCGGCTCCTGCGTGCCACCGGCAGTGACCACAATGCGCCTGCCGGCCAGGTCTCCCTTTCTGCCCAGCACCTGTTTGACAGTGCCGATGATGACCTCCACATCGGCCAGACGACCCCGCCCCATCTTCCCCGAAGCGAGGCGACCGTATCCAGGCTCAACGATAATGAAACCCCTTGATTTCAGTTTGTTGATATTTTCCTGGGTAACCGGGTTCTCCCACATGTTCACGTTCATCGCCGGGGCGATGATAACCGGCGCCCGGGTCGCCAGCACGACGCTGGTCAGCATATTATCCGCCATGCCGGCGGCTATTTTGGCGATGGTATTGGCCGTGGCCGGAGCAATGACCACCGCATCCGCCGCTTCCGATAGGGATATGTGCGTCTCGTCATACTCAATTGGCGCGTCGAAAATGTCGGTAATGACTTTGATGTGCGTCAGCGTCTTGAAGGTCAATGGCGAAACAAACCTGGTGGCGGCCTCGGTCATGACCACCTCGACCCTGGCGCCATCCTGCGTCATTTTGCTCGCCAGTTCGGCTGCCTTGTAGGCGGCAATGCCTCCGGTTACGCCCAGTATTATGGTTTTATCGGTTGACATAATGCCTCCCCGGCAACAAGCCGGCCAAGAAATCAGGGCTGATTCATGTGATAAATCAATCTCAACCCGATGAGCGTGATATCAGGGTTCACGGTGTCAATAACGCTGGTCTCATTGCCGATGAGTCCGGAATAGCCTCCGGTGGCGACCACTCTCGTCTTTTCACCCAGCTCCTTTTGAATCCGGGACACGATACCCTCAATCAGCCCGATGTAGCCGTATATGATACCCGACTGCATCGCGGAGATGGTATTGGTGCCGATGACACGGCTGGGGCGTGCCAGTTCCACTCTCGGCAGCATGGCGGTGCGTGTATACAACGCCTCGGCGGCGATGCCTATCCCCGGCGCGATGACACCGCCCAGATAGTCACCTTCCTTGGAGACGACATCAAAGGTGGTGGCGGTGCCGAAGTCGGTGATGATGGTCGGTCCACCGTAAAGTTGATGGGCAGCAGCGGCATTAACGATGCGGTCGGCGCCAACTTCACGGGGATTGTCCATGCGGATGCGCACGCCAGTCTTGACGCCGGCCCCAACCACGAGCGGGGTAACATTGAAGTACCGCCGGCACATGTCCAAAATGGTGGCTAACAGCGGCGGTACCACGCAGCAGATGGCAATCTCGGAAATGTCGCTGAGCTTCAGGCCCCGATGCTCAAGCAGCTTCATCAGCAAGGCAGCGTACTCATCAGCCACGTGGTGAAGGCGGGTGGCCAGACGCCAGGTAGTCCTCAGCTCTTCCCCCTCAAAAACGCCGAGCGTAATTTCCGTGTTGCCAATATCAATTGCGAGCAGCATCGTATGTATATTCTACAACAAAATGGCTATCTGTTTTTAGCTATTTCTTTGAGCTGTTTAATCATCAGGGGTAGAACTGGCAGCAGGTCGGAGGCGAGCATGCCGGTATCTCCCAGGGTGTCTTTGACCACCTCGGCGGCTTTGCCGTGCAGGTAAACACCTATGGCCGCGGCGTCAAAAAGCGTGAGGCCCTGTGCCAGAAGGCCGGCGATGGCGCCGGTGAGCACATCACCGGTTCCCCCCGACGCCAGCCCCGGATTGGCAAAAGGACTGACCCGGCAATCACCATCTGGTGAGGCAATAACCGTGAAGGCGCCCTTGAGGACAATCGTTTTTTGCCATTCGCGGGCGTATTTTTGGGCTATCCCAACCCTATCCGACTGTATTTTGGTGATGGTGAGTCCGCTCAGCCTCGCCATCTCGCCCGGGTGCGGCGTCAAGATGGCATCATCAGTGAGCTTCCGCCACCATTCCGGGATTCTGGCCAGGGCATTGAGCGCATCGGCATCAAGGACAAGTGGTGGCAATTTCTTCTGGAAAAGCAGGGAGGTAATGAATTCGCTCACCGGCTCGCTTTGCCCCAGGCCGCAGCCAAGCAGCAGGACATCATATGATTTCAGGTTCTGCTTAATCAGTTTAACGGCTTCCCGGGAAATTATGCCCGGCTCGGCCTCGGGGAGTGGCAGGTAGGTGGTTTCCGTAAGCTTGGCAGCCAGAATTGGCTGCAGGCTCGAGGCCGTGGCCAGGGTCACCAGGCCGGCGCCAACGCGCAGAGCGCCGCTGCAGGCCAGGCAGGCCGCCCCGATATAGTTGATAGAACCGGCCACCACCAGCACCCGCCCGAAAGTCCCTTTGTTGGCGTCGAGCGGACGTCTGGGAAGCGCACCCCCGGCCCAATCATCTGTGAGCAGTTCCATGGCGATATCTTTGGCGAGCTCAGCCGGAATACCGATGTCGGCGACGCTCAATTTGCCCACCCTCTCTGCTCCGGGGAAATGGAAAAGGCCGAGCTTGGGGAAGGCAAGAGTAACGGTATAATCGGCGAAGGGACAGACCGGGTCTATTTCTCCGGTGTCGGCGTTGAGTCCGGAGGGAAGGTCAATGGCCACAATCACCAGCGCCGGACTTTTCTTTTTCAGTTGGTTTACTCTTTCCAGAACCTGTGCGAAGGCCCCCTCAATGGGGCGGGCTTTCCCGGTACCGAAAAGCGCGTCCACAACGCAGTGGGCTGATGTCAGCAGTTCGCTGAACCGGGACAAGTCCCCGTCCCGGGCGGCGTCTATGCAGGCTATATCTCGCTGCCGTACCAGCTCAAGGTTGGCGTCATCTGCCGGTCGCGGGCTGCACAGGTAGACGTATACCTGAGCGCCCCAGTCATGCAGGTAGCGGGCGGCGACCAGCCCGTCCCCGCCGTTATTGCCCGGCCCCACCAGAACCATGAATTGCTTTTGATTTATCGGCCCCAGAATTCGCCTGGTCTCTTCGGCGACGGCTCGGCCGGCATTCTCCATCAGCACCTGTCCGGGGGTGCCCCGGCGGATGCATTCCCGGTCTATCTGCCGCATCTGTTCGCTGGTGACGATTTTCATGGCCCAAAATCCGGTGCGCTGCCGATTTGAAGTGTAGCAATATCGTGGGGCACGGTCAAGAGAGGGGGAAAAGGGGAGGCGCTTCACCTCCCCTTCATAGCTCTCCTTTACTTCTGGCTACCGGCGTGAAGCGAGCTGCTTCTCGTATTCTATCTTGCCCGCCTGGTGCAGTTTTATATGTTCCTTCATCATGTCCCTGATGGGCAGGTTATAGGGGCAGCGTTCCTCGCACTCGCCGCAATCGGTGCACTCCAGCGCTTTGGTAAACGAATCGGCAAACTTGCCGGTATAAAGGCGAACCAGCGGCAGGCGTTTGCGGAGATTGGGGAACGACATTATATCGGAAATGGGTATCTCCGCAGTGCAGGGCTGGCAGTAATCACAGCGACGGCAGAATCTGGTGCCGAGTTCCCGTCTGATACGCTTCATCTCCCGCTTTTCCCTGGCCGTTATCTCCTTTGGCCCCTCGAAAACACGGGCGATTTCCTCTATTTCCGGCACGCGTTCGATACCGGGGATGAGCACGATGTCAGGGAACTGGAGCAGGTATTTGATGGCCACCGTGACGTTATCGATCATGCCGCCGGCCAGTGGCTTCATGGCGATGAAGCCGACGTCATGCTGTCGGGCTAAAGATAGTAGTTCCTCTTTGCCTTCATAGGACATGAAGTTCAGCGGGAACATAACAGTCTCAAAGAGGCCGGTCTTAACGATATCCTTGGCGACATCAATCTGGTGGGAGGTAGCGCCAATGTGCTTCACCAGGCCGGCTCTTTTGGCATCTTCAACCACCGCCCTCGGCCCATTGGGGTCGAGCATGGTTTTCAGAGTCTTGGTGTCACTGACATTGTGAAACTGGTAGAGGTCTATGTAGTCCACGCCGAGCCTTTGCAGGCTCAGTTTGAGGTGTTTCTCTACATCTTCCCGGTTGCGGGCCTGCGATTTTGTGGCCAGGAAAAGGCTTTCCCGCTTTCCCTTGATTGCCTTGCCGATTCTCTCCTCGCTGGTGGTGTAACCATTGGCCGTATCCAGGAAGTTGATGCCCAGTTCCAGACACTTTTTGACTACGGCGATGGCTTCCTCTTCGGAGGCTCTCTGGATGGGGATGCCCCCGAAGCCGAGTCTGGTGACCATCATCCCGGTTCTGCCCAGTCTGATTTTTTCCATAGCTTTCTTTACCCCGTTTCCTTTGTTGATTTTGTTCCCGAGCCTTTAGCCGCCGATTTTCTGATAATATCGACCATGGTCTGGTAGAACTCCTCGGGTTCTTTGCCTAGGGATAGTTTCTCCATAGGGCACATATCCTCACCATCGGCTCTCCGGATGGTGGGAACGGTCCTGGTGAAATGGTAGGCAATCCCGAATCTTTCCAGCGTCTGCACGGCAAGCTCGCTGCCCAGCGGGCTGAATACTTCCCGGCATCCTGCCTTGATGGCAAGCAGCGCCGCGGCATTGCCGATAATCTTATCGAAGATGACCACCCCTCTGTGAGCCGAGGCAAAGCGGTCGATATACTCCATCAGGGGCCGCAGTCTGTCTTCCCGGGAAGAGAAGACAAGGTTGTTACCTTCATATACCCATAAGGTATCATCACCAGACATGAATTTATTAAAAAAGGGCTGGTACATCACCTATTCATTGTAAACGGGTTACCCTGCCGCTGGCAAACTGGCGGCATCTTTTACCAGTCTTGTCGCTTAATAATTAGCGGCTGATGCGCAGGCCGCCACCCTTGAGCAGGTTTTCCACCTCGGTCAGCGTTGCCCAGTTGGCATCGCCGGGGTTGGAGTGCTTCAGGGCCGAGTAAGCGTTCCCGTACTTGACCCCTTTTCCCACGTCGCCGGTGAGATAACCGTAGACAAACCCGGCGGTGTAGGAATCGCCAGCACCAACCCGGTCCACAATCTCCACATCGTACGTCCGGTCATCATATATCTTGCCCGCCGAGTAGGCGATGGCCGTCCAGCGATTTCTCAGCACGGATATATCCTCGCGCAGGGTGATGCATACCACCTCAAACTTGAATTTCTCCGCCAGCTTCTGGGCCACTTCGCGGTAATCCTTGCCGGTGATGCCGAGCACCTTTCGGGTGTCCTCCTCCGTGGAAAAGAGGACGTCAATATGCTCCATCAGCGGCTCCTGACATTTCCGGGCCTCCTCCTCCGTCCAGAGTCGGGCGCGGTAGTTAAGGTCGTAGCTCACCTTGCAGCCAACTTTTTGGGCTATCTGCAACGCCTCGGCGGTGGCCTGGGCCGTGCCGGGGCTGAGTGCCGGCGTAATGCCGCTGGTGTGGAACCACTTCGCGCCCTTCAGGACTTCCTTCCAGTTTATCTCTCCAGGCTTGACCTGGCTGATTGAGGAATGGGTGCGGTCATAGAGGACGCTGCTTGCCCTGGGCATGGCACCGAATTCGACGAAATAAATCCCGATGCGGTCGCCCTTGGTCCAGACAACGTGTGAGGTGTCCACGCCATGCTCGCGGGCCTTATTTCGAATCATCCGGCCGAGGGCATTATCGGTCAGACGGGAGACCCAGGCCGTGCTGATGCCCAGCCGGCTCAGGTCAACCGCCACATTCCACTCCGCACCGCCGATATTGACATCAAGCAGATTGGTCTGCTCAAGCCGCCGGTAGTCCGGCGGGGAAAGTCGCACCATGGTCTCGCCAAAGGTAACAACTTCAGCCATTTTACATTCCCCCTTTATTTTGATTTAGCCTCCCTGGCCTGCTTCACCGCGGCCACAAATTTCTGTGCCGTCTCGGTGATGAGAGCCCAGTTCTTCTCGCTCACGGCCTTCTTATCCACCAGCGCTGTCCCGGCCGCTACCGCCACGGCGCCGGCCTTGATGAATTCCGGTGTGGTCTGCAGGTTCACGCCGCCGGTGGGCACCAGCTTCACCTGTGGCAGCGGGCCCAGGATATCCTTCAGGTATGCGGGGCCACCTACCGATGCTGGGAACACCTTGACGATGTCCGCGCCGGCCTCCCAGGCGGTCAGTATCTCGGTGGGGGTGAAGGTGCCGGGGATGACAATCTTGCTGTAGCGGCGGCAGACCTTGATGACCTCGAGGTTCAGAGTGGGGCTGACGATGAACTCGGCACCGGCCAGGATACAGGCGCGGGCCGTCTCCGGGTCGAGCACCGTGCCGGCCCCGACCAGTATCTGCTCCTTCACCGCGCTCTTGAATTCCTTGATGGCATCAATGGCGCCGGGAACGGTCATGGTCACCTCAATCGGTTTGACGCCGCCCTTGGCAATGGCCAGGCAGACGTCTACCGCTTCCCGGGCACTGCTGACCCGGACAATGGCCACCACGCCGCAGTCGATGATGGTCTGTAGATTTTTCTCCTTCTCACTCATGGTTGCCCTCCGTCATGGTTAATCGGAATAGTCAAATCGTAAAAATATCTTGGACTATCAGCGGCGCTTTGTCAAACGCTCCAGTTTGCGGAGCATGGCCTGCCAGTGTGTTCCCCTCCAGTAGATTCGGTGGCAGATGGGGCATTCCATATACTGCACCTGTGTCTTGTAAACGTAGGGCGGCACGCGGTCCTTCACCGCCTCTTTATTCTTCTCCTCCAGAGGGTGATTGCACTCCAGACATATGGTAAACGGCCGCGACTGAAAATCGAGATGCAGCGCTTCAATCACCTGAAGAATCTGCGGCTCCGGTTTGTCGCTGTCAATGAGTATGGCTTTGAGGCGGCCACTGGTGACCACACCGCGTTTCATTATTTGGGTGTCCCGGGTCAGTATCACCCTGTTTTCCTTCAATGCCCGGTCTATCATATAGGCGTCATCATCACCTTCAAAAAAAACAGCATCGTAGCCCAGCATTCTCAACCACTTGGCGAGCTTGCCCACGTTGCTGTCCACGATGAATTTGGGGCTGTCTGGTACCACGGCTTTCCTCGACTTGCCTCTTTTATAATTGAATTATCATTCCTTCATACGCCAGAGTTATTGAGGTGCCAATTTCACTGGATAGCTGCGCGACCTCCGCTGCTATTTCTTTCTCCTGTCTCGGGTTCATGTGCACCAGAACCACCGGTGGCAGGTAGCCTTTCAGCTTCTGAAAAGCGAGCAGTTCCTCTTTAAGCAGGTTTGGGGTGAGGTGCAGCATGCGGCGGCCAAACGCTTCATAACGGTTCGGGGCGGTGACCTCGGTGATGAGCAACTGCGGTGAGACACTGGGCCATGCCTCGGCCAGCCCCGGCCCGGTATCCCCGGTGTAGAAGAGCACTTTCCCATCAGGGGAAGCGACCTGATAGCCAACGGTGGGCGCCGAATGGTTTACCGGAACGGGCAGAATCTCATAGCCGGCAATGGTAAATGCCTTTTTTGGCTCAATGACGGTGAATTTGATTCTCGGGCTTTCCGGCGGCTTTTCCAGAAAGTTGGAATAGATGGTGCCGTTGAGCCAGTGGGCTGCCAGGGCGTCTCTGACCGCCTGCGGGGCATAAACCGCAACGCTGGCCTCGTAGAAGAGCGCGTTCATGCCCAGCGCCGGGATATCCCTGATATGGTCGTAGTGATGGTGGGTGAGCAGAACCGCCCTGAGGTTGAGCTGGGCTTCAATAGACAGGCTGGAGGTGAGCCCGCCGGCGTCAAGCGCCAGGATATCATCAATCAATATGCTGACCAGCTTGATGTTGGCTGATTCGCAGTTGTGGGCGCCGAGAAACTGAACCTTCACCTTCTCTATCTCTCCTGTCCGTGCAATGCCTAGCGCACCATGAGGAAAGGATTGAATCTGGTATCGTAATCGTAGGTATCAACGGCCTCTCGCCTCTTTATCCAGTTGACGATGGCATAGGTGAGGGGGGTGGCCAGGGCTTCGATAAGGGTCTTGGCCAGCCAGTGGTAAAGAATCATGATGGGCACAAAGGACGTCGTGCCGATGAAGGCCACGGTGATGAAGATTGAGGTATCCAGTCCCTGCCCCACGATGGTCGAGCCAATGGTGCGACTCCACAGCCAGCGGCCCCGTGTCATAATTTTCATTTTGGCCAGAATAAAGGAGTTGACAAATTCGCCAGCCAGATAGCCGAGAAATGAGGCCGGCAGCAGCCTCGGTGCATAGCCCAGAATGCGCTGGTAGGCTTGCTGCCCTTCCCAGAAAGGTGCGGCGGGGAGCTCCTGCCCCACCCAGACGAAGAAGACAAAGATAAGGTTGCAGAGAAAGCCGAGCCAGATAACCCGTCGTGCCAGACGGTAGCCATAGACCTCGGTGAGGACGTCACCAATGATGTAGCTCAAGGGGAAAATGAAAATGGCTGCGGGCAGGAGGAACGGGCCAAGGCTGATGACCTTGACCGCGATAACATTGGCGGTGATGAGACAGGTGATAAAGAGCGCGATAAATATCACCAAACGATGCGAGACATTCATTTCAGATCCAGTGGTGCCGGCGGAGGAATAAGAACATGGCGCCAATGATGGCGAGGCAGATGAGAAAAATGTAGAGCGCCGAGTGTGGCGAACTGTTAAAAGGCCCCAGAGGGATGTTCATGCCGAAGATACTTGCCACCATCGTGATGGGCAATAGAATAGTGGCAATGATGGTCAGCATGCGCATGACCTCGTTGGTGCGGTTGGTGACCAGCGAATCGTGCGTATCATTGAGGCCTTCAATAATCTCCTTGTATTCATCCAGCCCGTCCCATATCTTATCCACATGGTCTACCATGTCGTCAAAGTAAACCGCCAGGTCCATTCTGGTGAACTTTCGAATCCTCGGTTCCAGCGTGGCGATGACCGCTCTCATCGGCCAGATGATGCGGCGGAAAGAGATAACGTCACGTCGCAGGGTGGAGATGTCCTCAATGGCTCGCGGTATTCTTTTGCTGGCGAAGATTTTGTCCTCGGTCTCTTCAATGCTGGCGCTGATCCGATTTAAAAGCGGAAAGCAGTAGTCAGTGAGCTGGTCAATGATGCGGTAAAGCAAATATCCGGAACCGTGGCTGAAATTCTCCTTTCGTGCTTTCTCACTGGTTTGGCACAGCCTGAAGAATTTGGATAATGTTTTGAGCTTGTCCGCACAATCAACAGTGACGATATAATTTTTGCCGATGAAAATATCCAGCTCGCTGTCTGTGATGCCATATTCTTCACGCTGGGAAAAGGGGAAATGGAGAACAATAAAGAGGTGGTCCTGGTACTCATCAATTTTCGGTCGCTGTATTCGACTTAAAAGATCTTCCAGATTCAGCGGGTGAAAAGGGAAATTTTTTGCCAGGTATTCTGTCTCTCGCTTGGTCGGGCGTTCAATATTGACCCAGGTCAGACCTTTCCATTCGCTCGATTCCATATTTAATTGTTGGCTCTGTTCTTGGACTTCGGTCTCTCGAATTGCCATGATAACACCCTTTCCTGTGTTTTCAGGAGGAAAAACGCGCTTGCTTTATCCTACCATAATTTACTAAAAGGTGAACAGATTGGCACCACCGCTAACTTCAATCGTTTCTCCAGTGATGAAGCTTGATTCTTCCGAGGCCAGAAAGGCGAGGACGTTGCTCACCTCCTGTGGTTCCCCCATCCGGCGCATCGCCATGCGCTTGATAATGCGTTCCTTGAACTCCGGAGCAACCTGGCGGAAGCCGCCGGCGTCAAAAACGCCAAGCACCAGCGCATTGCAGGTGACGCCCTTTCGCGCGCCCTCCAGCGCCGCCGTCTTGGTCAGGCCGATGAGGCCTGCTTTGGTGGCGGCATAGCTGCACTGCCCCATACCTCCCTGGGTACCGGTAATGGACGAGATATTGATGATGCGGCCCCAGCCGCGCTCGGCCATGCCCGGCAGGCAGCATTTGATGGTGTTGAATGCGCCCGTCAGGTTAACGGAAAGGTCGTGTTCCCAGTCCTTTTTCTCCGTATTGACAATGGTGGCGGCCCGCACGATGCCAGAAGCAGCGTTATTGACCAGAATTGCAATGGGGCCAAGCGTCTCCTCTATCTGCCTTACTCCCCGTTGCACATCATCCAGTTCCGCCACGTCCATCTTGATGGCCATGGCGTTTCCGCCCAGATTCCGTATTTGTTTGACCACGGCCTCGGCCTTATCCATGTGAGCGTACCCGCCGACGGCCACCTGGCAGCCGACTCTGGCCAAGGTCAGGCAGTGCACACTGCCCAAGCCACCGGAACCACCGGTGACCAGGGCCACTTTACCATCAATGGGCATATGTCTTTTTCTCCCTTTCTAGACCCGAACGTCTGAACTTCTATTTATAGTCGTAAAAGCCCTTGCCTGTCTTGCGCCCGAGCCACCCTGCGGCGACCATCTTCTCCAGCAGGATTGGGGGAGCAAACTGGGGGTCCTTGAATTCATCATACATGGTGTTGCTGATATAGTAAAACGTATCCAGCCCGACCAGGTCTGCCAGGGCCAGCGGCCCTATGGGATGGTTCAGGCCAAGCATCATACCGTTATCGATGTCCTCTCTGGTGGCTACCCCTGCTTCCAGCATGCGGATGGCGTTCAATACCTGGGGAACCATCAGGCGGTTGACAATAAAGCCCGGTGAGTCCGGAGCGATGATGGCGGTCTTGCCCAGTGACTGTCCAAATTTTCGGCCGATTTCCAGAGTCTCCTTGCTGGTGACAATAGTCCTGACTACCTCTAAAAGTTTCATCACCGGCGGCGGGTTGAAGAAGTGCAGTCCCAGCACTTTATCCGGCCTCTTGGTGGTCATGGCCATTTCAATGATGGAAAGGCACGAGGTATTGGTGGCCAGGATGGCATGTTTGGGACATACAGAGTCCAGTTCGGCAAATATTTTCTTTTTCAGCTCCAGATTTTCGATTGCCGCCTCGATGACGAGGTCGCAGTCGCGGAAATCCTTCAGGCTGGTGGTGCCCCTGAGCCGGGAGATGATGGCCTCCTTGTCCTGCGGTGTGATTCTCGCCTTCTCCACGGCTCTGGTCAGTGACGAGTTGATTGCGGCCAGCCCCTTTTTTAACAGTTCCTCGTTTATCTCGGAAACAACCACCTGGTAGCCGGACTGGGCACTCACCTGAGCGATGCCGCCGCCCATTTGTCCGCAGCCAACGACGCCAACTTGTTTAATTTCCATAGCGCCTCTTTTCCTCCCGCATTACTTGGCCTTGAAGTCAGGCTTTCTTTTTGCCACGAAAGCGGACGTCCCTTCGATGAAATCTTCCGTGCTCATCACGTAGGCTTCCAGCGCGTTTTCCAGTCGCAACCCGTCTTCCAGCGTGAGGCTGCTGCCCCGTATCATCGCCTCTTTGGCGGCCCTGACTGCCAGAGGTCCGGCCTGGCAGATTGTCTCTGCCCATTCCCGGGCCGTGGACATTACCGCTGCGGGCGGAACCACCGTATTGACCAGACCGATGCGGTATGCTTCCTGAGCGTCAATCGGTTTCCCCATGAGCAACAGTTCCGCTGCCTTACAGTACGGCGTCATTCTGGGAAGCCTCTGGGTGGCACCCCAGCCCGGGATAAGCCCCAGGGCTACTTCCGGCGAGCCAAAGCGGGCTTTTTCCGAGGCGATGCGCAAATCGCAGGCCAGCGCGATTTCCAGCCCGCCCCCCAGCGCCAGGCCATTGATGGCAGCGATGAGCGGCTTCCAGAGGTCAAGCCCGCGCATGGGGGTATCCGGCATTGCCCAGGGATGCTGTGGGAGGTTTTCCTTCAGGAAGGGCAGCATATCTTTGATATCGGCGCCGGCGCAGAACGCCCGGTCCCCGGCACCGGTGATAATGCCCACCCACAGCCCATCATCATCGCGGAAATCGACCATCGCCTCGTGCAGTTCCCGGGCCGTCTGTACATTGATTGAGTTCAATGCCTCCGGGCGGTTGATGGTGAAGATAGCGATTTTGCCTTCCTTTTGATAGTCAATAGCCACTTCAAATCTCCTTGCCTTTATTCGCGGGAAACTCTTCGCACGCCGGTTTGTGGTGAACTGATAGCGGGATTAAAACATCACCTCCCTTCGGGCGAATGCTTCCTTTCTGGAGGCTGGTTTTACCTCAGGGGGTTTTTACTTCGTGCCGATTTTAACAGAAGCATAGGGCACCGTCAAGGTTGCCCCTGCGGGCAGTGGTTGCAGTTATTTCTGGCTTTGTGCTATAATTGCCGCCAGAAAAGAATAAAGAGTTTCTTTCTCCGAGCCTGTTCTCCTAAGGGCGTCAGCCTACGGAGACTGGCCGATAGGGTATCGCGGGAAACGGCGGTGCCTCCCGTATTTGGAAAGGAGAGTCTGCAGTGTCCTTAAATATGTGCAGAGCACCTCCTTACGAGGTGCTTTCTATTTGGTTAACCTAGCGTTCAAATGAGAATCTAGAGAAGTGAAAAAATGCGCAAGCTAACCTACTGCTTATTAGTGATACTCATACTGATTCTGACGGCTGGTATCTTCGGCTGCAGACAGTCGGCACCCGCCCCAGCTCCGGCACCTGCTCCTGCTCCAGCCCCAGCAGCACAGCAGTACCTGTTACATGACCCCTTGGTAAGGTTTAAAATCGCTACCACCACTAGTCTTTATGATACCGGTCTCTGGTATTACTTGGAGCCGATATTCGAGAAGAAGGCTAACGTGGAAATGGATATTATCTATGCCGGTACCGGCATCGCACTGGAATACGGCAAAAGAGGCGATGTTGATGCTCTAATTGTACATGATAGAGCTGCCGAAGATGAATTTATTGCTGAAGGTTATGGAATAAACCGCAGAAACTTTGGTTACAATTTCTTCCTGATTGCCGGACCGCCCAGTGACCCTGCCGGTATCAAGGGTTCAACAGTTGCTGAAGCATTCACGAAAATACATGATGCGGGGATGAAGGACCCTAATGCAGTTAAGTTCGTTTCCAGGGGCGATAATTCCGGTACCCACTCGAAGGAAAAACTCATCTGGAAGGAAGCTGGGTTCAACTACGAGGACATCCAGAAATCAGGTAAATGGTATGTTGAAGCCGGTAAGGGTATGGGCCCCTGCCTGCTAATGGCCAACGAGATGCAGGCATATGTTCTGGCTGATATATCGACTTTTTTGGCCTACAACAAAAAGAGTAACCTGAACATAGTACCCTTAGTTGAGCAGGATGCGCTATTCCTTAATGTATATGCAGCTATAGCTATCAACCCGGAAAAGTTCCCGAATGTTAAAATTGATATCGCCAATCAGTTCATCAACTGGCTTATCGGCCCCGAAGTTCAAGAGATAATGGGTACTTACGGGAAAGCTGAATACGGTAGGTCGCTTTTCAACCCCATTGCCCGCGGTATTGAAGACGGCAGCGCTAACCTGCCAGGATTTCCCCCGGTTGAGGACTATACCAAACCAGTCCCGTAGTATTCTTTAAAAATAAGAGCTATATACTTAATACTATATTCAGCAACCAGGTTCCGGGACTTAAGCAAGGCTGTGCCTCACACCACTCCAGCCTTGCTTGAGCCCTGGTGATTGCTGTATCCGGGAGTCGAAGTATTGATAGAGTTGTGGCACGGCCTGATAAAGGCGATTGAGCTCATTGTAGCGCTTGACCCTGAGGTGATACAGATAGCCGGGCTGTCGCTCAGGATTGCCATCACCTCCTCATTGCTTGCCTCCGTTATCTGTTTGCCTGTCGCCAGTCTCATCTACTTCAACCGGTTCCGTGGTAAAAGATTTTTCATTAGCCTGATACAGACTTTCTACGGCGTGCCTACCGTTGCTGTCGGTTTATTTGTCTTTGTGTTCATTTCGCGAGCGGGGCCACTGGGCTGGCTCGGGCTGCTTTTCTCCCCAACTGCCATAGTAATTGGACAGATGTTGCTGGTAACCCCGATACTGCTCGGGCTTACTATCTCTGCCTTGAGCGGCGTGGACCGAGCGCTCATTGACACGGCGCGGTCGCTGGGGGCAAGCCGCTTTCAGACGGCGCTGGTCACCTTGCGTGAGGCTAGATTTGCCGTCATGGCGGCGGTAATTATGGCTTTTGGCCGGGCTATCTCTGAAGTGGGCATCTCCCTCATGGTGGGCGGCAATATCCGGGGTTTCACCCGGGTCCTCACCACCGCCATTTCACTGGAGACCTCCAAGGGAGACCTGGAATTGTCACTGGCTCTGGGCATCATTCTGATTACGATTGCTCTGGCCATCAACGTCATCCTGAACAGAGTGCAACAGAGGTAGTTATGGCATTGATTGAGATAATCAATTTGAATCAGCGCTACGGTGAGCATGGTATCCTTCGGAATATCAATCTCAGCATCGAGCGTGGGGAGGTG
>Ga0315296_10001066_pt1 | contig 24138 bp, 24 predicted proteins | sample YL17G14_18_MG_FD_203921 | JGI IMG/M metagenome (GOLD analysis project Ga0315296, IMG submission 203921) | Sediment microbial communities from Yellowstone Lake, YNP, Wyoming, USA - YL17G14_18 | ecosystem: Environmental > Aquatic > Freshwater > Lake > Sediment | place: USA: Wyoming | collected... | reverse complement strand
ATCAAAATTATACATTCATTAGGAAATTATTTAAAAGAATTTGGAATTGTTGGAATTGAGGGGATAGATACAAGAGCACTTACACGACACTTAAGAGACCACGGTTCACAGATGGGAATAATTTCAACAATTGACCATAACCCTGAAAGCTTGCTTGAAAAGGTGAGAAAACATCCCGGAATTGTAGGTATCGACCTTGTTAAAGACGTTACACAAAAAAAGGCATATTCATGGAGAGATAAAGTTTGGAAATGGCAGCCTGCTCCACAAGAAGTTCAAGGTTCGATGTCTAATGTTCAAAGTTACAAAAACTCATTACCCATTACCCATTACCCATCACTAAAAAAGGTTGTTGTCTACGACTTTGGAGTGAAGCTCAGTATTCTGAGAAACCTTGTGGATGCGCTTTTTGATGTGAGTGTTGTACCTGCACAGACACCTGCTGAGGAAATTCTTGATATGAACCCTGACGGGATACTTTTAAGCAACGGTCCTGGAGATCCCGAGGCGGTGAAATACGCCATTGAGAACACAAAAAAACTTATTGGTAAAAAACCCGTGTTCGGTATATGCCTTGGTCATCAGATATTAGGACTTGCAATGGGGGGAAGGACATATAAACTTAAGTTTGGTCATCACGGGGGAAATCACCCTGTAATGGATCTCAAGACCGAGAAAGTCCAGATAACCGCTCAAAACCATAACTTTTGCGTTGACATAAAAAGCCTGAAAGGACAGGTGGAGCTCACCCATAAAAATCTTTATGATGGTACAGAGGAGGGCATGAGACATGTTGAACTGCCGATATTCTCTGTCCAGTATCATCCTGAGGCAGGTCCGGGACCGAATGATGCCCTCTCTCTTTTTACACAATTCAGGGAGATGATAGAAGGGAGAAATTAGATGCTCAGAGAAATAAAATCAGGAATCTACCATCTTCTCCATCCAATTGAGTAAACACAGAGTTTTATCCTGAGATTACTTTGTCCAGATACATGTCGGGACTCGCAATGACTATAAAAGACAGCAGATTAAAGTGACTTAAATGCCTAAAAGAACCGACATCAAGAAAATATTACTTATTGGCTCTGGCCCTATTATCATAGGCCAAGCATGTGAGTTTGACTATTCAGGGACTCAGGCGTGTAAGGCACTCCGTGAAGAAGGATACAAGGTTGTACTCGTCAACTCAAATCCTGCAACAATCATGACAGACCCTGAAATGGCTGATGCAACATATATTGAGCCATTAACTGCTGATATTCTTGAATTGATCATAAAGAAAGAAAGGCCAGATGCCCTTCTTCCTACAATGGGTGGTCAGACTGCTTTGAATTTAGCTGTTGAGCTTGCCGAGGGAGGGATTCTTGATACGTATGGAGTCGAGCTGATTGGCGCAAAGCTCGATGCAATAAAAAAAGCAGAGGACAGGGAACTTTTTAAAGATGCTATGACAAAAATAGGATTAGAAGTTCCAAGAAGTGCATACGTGGGCACTTTAAAAGAAGGGCTTGATGCGATAGGAAATGTAGGATTTCCTGCAATCCTCAGGCCTTCGTTCACCCTCGGAGGCACTGGCGGAGGTATCGCATATAACATAGAGGAATATAAGGAACTACTCGAACGCGGCCTGAAACTAAGCCCCATTCACCAGGTGCTTGTCGAAGAATCAGTCATAGGATGGAAAGAATATGAAATGGAAGTGATGCGTGATGGAAAAGACAATGTGGTGATTATATGTTCAATTGAAAATTTTGACCCTATGGGTATACATACTGGTGATTCGATTACTGTTGCACCAGCCCAGACACTCACTGATAAAGAATATCAGAGGATGCGTGATACATCTATCGCCATTATCCGTGAAATAGGTGTTGATACCGGCGGGTCGAACATCCAGTTTGCCCTCAATCCAGAAGACGGGAGGATGTTGGTTATAGAGATGAACCCAAGGGTATCGAGGAGTTCAGCCCTTGCATCAAAAGCAACTGGATTTCCTATAGCAAAGATTGCAGCAAAGCTTGCGGTAGGGCTTACTCTTGATGAAATCCCGAATGATATCACAAGGGAAACACCTGCATCATTTGAGCCGACAATAGACTATGTGGTGACAAAGTTTCCACGTTTTACCTTTGAGAAATTCCCTGAGGCAGACCCAACACTCACAACACAGATGAAATCTGTCGGAGAGGTTATGTCTATAGGAAGGACATTTAAAGAATCTCTCCAGAAGGCGATAAGGAGCCTTGAGATCGGGAGTTATGGCTTTGAAAACTTTCATGCGGATATACGCAAGATAAAAGCAAAGCTCAAGACCCCGAATGCCGAACGAATATGGTATATTGCACAGGCACTGAGAGAAGGGATGAGTATTCAGGAGATACATGAGCTTACCTGGATAGATCCATGGTTTCTTTACAATATTAAGCAGATAATAGATATAGAAGAGAAAATAAAAGATTATGCAAAAGGTATTAAAAAAGAGATGAGCCTCAGTCTCGCACCATATCTCATTCCTGAGGACCTTCTCACGGAAGCGAAAGGATATGGTTTTTCGGATAAAAGGATTGCAGAACTCCTCAATGTTGAGGAAGCTGAAATAAGACATTTACGTAAAAAATATACAGTACATGCTGTGTATAAGATGGTTGATACATGCGCGGCAGAGTTCGCTGCATACACACCATATCTCTATTCGACGTATGAAAAACCCTTCTATTCAGTGATGAGTAACGAGTTACGAGTAATGAGTAAAAATCAAATTCAAAACACAGAATTAAACTCATCACTCATCACTCATCACTCATCATTAAGAATTGAATGCGAGGCAAATCCAACCAATCGGAAAAAGGTAATTATCCTCGGCTCTGGTCCTAACAGAATAGGACAGGGAATCGAATTTGATTATTGTTGTGTACATGCAGTATTTGCTCTCAGAGAACTTGGTTATGAGACAATAATGGTGAATTGCAATCCTGAAACAGTAAGCACGGATTATGATACTGCTGACAGGCTTTACTTTGAGCCACTTACCATAGAGGATGTACTGAATATCATTGAGACAGAAAAACCTGACGGTGTTATAGTCCAGTTCGGGGGCCAGACTCCATTAAAACTTGCGGTACCACTTGAGAAGGAGGATGTAAAAATCCTCGGGACATCCCCTGACTCTATAGACCGCGCAGAAGACAGAAAGCGGTTTAAGGAACTCCTCCATAAGCTCAATTTAAAACAGGCAGAAAGTGACACTGCAATGTCTGTTGAAGAGGCGATCCATGCAGCAGAGAGAATAGGGTATCCTGTGATGATCAGGCCGTCCTACGTGCTTGGGGGCAGGGCTATGGAGATAGTCTATGATGAAAAATCTCTAAGAGATTATATGAAACGTGCAGTTAAGGCATCTCCTGAACATCCTGTGCTTGTGGACAGGTATCTTAAAGATGCAATAGAGCTTGATGTTGATGCACTTTCAGACGGGAGGGACGTTATCATTGGAGGTGTGATGGAGCATATTGAGGAGGCAGGCATCCATTCAGGGGATTCTGCGTGTTCATTGCCCCCGCATTCTTTAAAACAAGATATTGTGGATGAGATAAAGAGACAGACAAAAGCACTCGCAAAAGAGCTCAATGTCATAGGGCTGATGAATGTACAGTTTGCAGTGAAGGACCATGACATCTACATACTTGAAGTGAATCCAAGGGCATCAAGAACAGTGCCTTTTGTGAGCAAGGCAACAGGAATACCGCTTGCGAAAATTGCTGCAAAAGTGATGGTTGGCAAAACATTGAAGGAGCTTGGAATTACAGAAGAAAAGCATGTATCACATATTGCAGTGAAAGAAGCGGTCTTCCCCTTTGACAGGTTTCATGGCGTTGATACAATACTCGGCCCTGAGATGAAATCGACAGGAGAGGTAATGGGTATAGACAACGATTTCGGCCGTGCATTTGGAAAATCCCAGATAGCCTGTGGCAACAGAATTCCTTTATCAGGAAAGATATTTATCAGTCTGAAGGATAAAGATAAACCTGCTTCGTTTCATCTGGTGAAAAAGCTGCTTGAACTTGGTCTTTCTGTAATAGCAACGAGAGGAACAGCCAATTATCTTAAAAACCATGGGCTCGATGTTGAAATCATTAATAAGGTTACCGAAGGCAGGCCGCATATAGTTGACTTGATTAAGAATAAGGCGATTCATTTTGTGATCAATACAGTCAGTGGAACCCAGGCACAGAAGGACTCATTTTCGATACGACAGAGTGCCCTTCAGTACAAAATACCGTTTACCACAACACTATCAGGAGCAATAGCAGCAGTACATGCCATAGAGATGCTTAAAAAGAAACAGTTGAATATAAAGTCAATACAGGAATATCACATAGGTTCTTGATTAAAAATTAGTCTATAAAAGAAAGGATTTTACCCGCCATATACTGTTAGCAATAGTGTTTCTTCCTGAAATATTGCGTCGACAGTTAGATTTATCAGTGAAGATTACGTAGAAATGTGCATCTTGCTTCTTTAAAAAGTTCATGATCTTTGCTGAAATCGACAATTCTAACGCTTGAACTGTGCGGTGCAGTAAAACGAAGTCCGCATAAGTGATTTGTTATAACATCACCTATTCTTTCAAAATATCTTCTGCTGTGACAAAAGACACTTTTCCTGATCTTTCTTTCTTTTCAAATTTTTTAATTTCCTCCAGATCCAGCACATTCTCATACAATTCAAATAACGATTTCTTTATCAATGTTGATTTATCTGCATGAAAATGCTCAGATAATTTTTTTAGTACTTTTTCTTCGTCTTTATCTAATCTAACAGATATCACTCCCATTGGTGATAGACCTCCTCTCTTTTGGCGATAGATATAACATAATAATTATTGTTCTCAATGTAGAAAATTGCTCTGTACTTCCCCTTTCTTAAACGATAGTATGTTCTGTTCTCAGAAGATTTCAATTTCTTGACATCAAAAAGGCCTAAATCATCTGTTGCATCCAATGCTATGAAAGCGTTATTGAATCTTTTAAAAATATCCTTTGGTAAAAGTCTTTTCCTGAGTGATTTCTTAACACCTTCTTCATAGAAAATCATACTATGATGTTTACATTGTATTACATCGTTTGTCAAGAAGTAAAATAGATTTATTTATATTGGGGTCTAACGAATTAAATCAGCGGCGCAGGGAACGATCTTTACAAAATCAAAACAGGTTTATTCCGCGTCCGCTGGATTTGATTGATAAAAGCCAGCATATTACTCTGCCCTATCGTAGCGCAGTCTGGTTTGAACTAATTCCTCTATTTTGTCCTTTAGTGGAAGCACTTCGTCTTTTACTTTCTTCCAAGCCTCTATCTTCATTTTGAAGGCGTAGTAAAGGGGACGGTTCTAATTAATATCAGTAATAAATAGAACCGTCCCCTTTATTGTTTATCTGGCCCACCAATAGTTGCCCGAGTCGGAGGATAAACATTTGAAACTAATTTTGCTTCTCCTGCGAAATATTTACAATTTTGCCCACCAAGATAAAAAACAATAATGTCATTTTTTTTCAATGATTTGATCTTATTTCTTATGGGTTGGGAAGAGCGAAACCCCCAATTCTTTTTCTCCAATAACTGGGGAAATGTTTGATCCGATGCTATATTTTCACCTCTATGAACGAATATCCAATAATTCATTTTTCATTACCTCCTTTTGAATATTTTTTCAGCTAACGCCGTCATCAGCCGCCGGGCCACAAGCCTGAGACTGAAATCAGAGAAGAGTTATTCCCGGTCGGCTGTATAAATTTGTTAGCCCTCCCTATTGCATCTTCAGACTGCATAATTTTTTGATGCGATTTAAAGCTCCAAATCCTTCTACCGTCAGCTGTTCAGTTATTTGTTTTTTTGGTACATTGCATTCTATTAGCAAGCGCAAACTGTCACGAACATAGTTTTGCAGCAGAAACAGGTCTGAAGTATTTATTTTTTTTGGATCGCCAGTATGGACAAGAGTCGATCTTTTGTCGTATAACTTTTTCACGTCCTTAAAAATGTTTTGAGACTCTCTGATTGATTTGCCAAGGAAAACAGCAGCGCCTCTTGCAATGCGGTAGCGCACTTCTTGAGTACCATCGTTAAATAATGTTTCTAGAGCAATCATTAAAGATAAAAAAGATAGTCGGTCATCTTGGACATCGTATGAAAGCAGAAAATTTTCAAAGGCTAATTGCAAGTACTCATGAGCTAATGGGACATTAGTGTTCAAAATAAACTCGTTGAAGTAGTCTACCTCTTTGGGACTAACGTGAAAGCCCTAATTTCGCGGTTCGATTTCAGTTTCAAAAGAGAAGTCAAGTTCTTTACGGCCAGACTTATCGACCGTGTAAAAACAGCTGAAAGACAATTTTATATCCCCTTTTGTGCATAACCGTAAGAGATTGATTTTATTTTCTATTTTGCGAGCGTATGCTTCATAATAATTGTGCATTTTTACAAAGTAAGTAACAGAATCGTCCAGTTTTGATTTTGGTGGCATGTCGGTTAATGGCCCACTAATGCAATAAGCACTTTTCTTATCCCCGCACCCATATATACTTTCAAAACGCACTTCCGTTTCAAGAGTGTCGCGGCCCATGATTTCGCTTATAAATTCAATAATCTTATGTTTAGGCCATTTTTCAATAACTAAATCATCTTGAATATTGATGAATTGTATTGAATAATTTACGTTTCCCAGAAGACCGAAATAATGGACATTAGGCATGTTGTCAGTGATTGTTAATTTTCCTTTTCTTATTTAATTTTTAGGCTAACATTAATTATACGAATTACCTGTTGACATCTCTAATGGAGAAAATATAGCACATTTTAGGATTTGATAAAAGAAAATTCAAAATAAAATCAATGACATCTCTTTTATAGTATTTCGTATTTTGTGATAATAAGGACTAAAAACGATATTCGCAAATGATGCCGTGCTGTAAATGTAGAAAAAGTAACAGTAACTCCACGGGCTCCAACAGTCTTCAGACTACCATGATCTGTACTCATGTGGCCACAAAGAATGTCCTTGGTGTCAGGAGTCCTCTCTACAAACAATAGCGAAAAATTCTCTTGTGAAAATTTAACTTAACAAATATTTTTTGGTTCATTGGTCTATTTAAGAACTCAGAATATCTGAGATTACGGAATAGCAATTATTGTTTATTCAATAACCCCAGTTCCTCTGAATATTTTCTAAACATCTCAAGCCCTCTTTGATGCTCATCTCCAAAATCATAAGATATGCCTTTCCAGTAAGAGACAAGTTCTTCCTCTGAAACGACCAACGAGTGGCGGCTTAAAAGTAACAATTTCAATTCCTGAGCAATTTCATTTAAATTGTTCATGGCGGACTCTTTTGCCATATTGAGGTCATGGACAAATCTTTCAAAGAGTTCCGCCTTCTTTGTAGAGCAGTCTTTCCTTGCAATCCACAATGCAAATACAAATGGAAGGCCGGTATTTTTGTACCATAAATCTCCGAGATCATAGACATACATACCTGTTATAGTCTTTTTTGCTCTCAGGGCATCATCACCGATCAAAAGACAGGCGGCTTCACCGCTCATTACTAAATCCAACAGTCCGTTTGCTGGCCTTAAATCACACTCAATCTTGTAAAATTTTTTTAAGATAATATCGAGTAAGGCAACAGAGGTTTCTGACTGTGACGAGGTGAGGATTGTCTTACCGTTCAAGCCTTCTATCGGCCCTCTGCTAAACAGAAATATACTTCTTATAGGTCCTTTTGAACTTATAGAATGGTCTTCAATAATGGTGTACGTGTCCGGGTACCTAAGATATTCAATAGATGAGGATGGGCTAATATCTATCTCTCCATTTCTTAACATCCTGTTGAGGGCAGAAGGAAATCCCTCTATGATTTCATATTCTGAAAGGTTACCTCTCTCCAGCATATAAAATATCGGGAAGAGATTTGTGTACGCAATTTTCCCTATCCTGAGAAGAGGTTTGTTTTTGTCTTGCAACTGTTTATATCCTTTCAATAATGATTGTTTTAGAATCCTTTACCTTTTTGAGTACCGACGCATCTTCATTGATTCTTCCTACGAGATTCACCTCGCTCGCAGGGACAGGCTCAGTGCCGTTGCTTATAGGGGTTGGGCCAAAGAATATGCATAGTGCATTTCCAGGCGGCCAGTACCCGATGTCGCCAATCTTCACATCTGTCGTTGCAGTTTCATCAAGTGGTTTCTTCACAGGAATCTCAAAATAAAATTCATCACCCCATGTATTGAATCCAGTCTCTATTGGAAGTGCGTTTGAAATTGCTTTTGCACATTCTGTATCAAAGAACTCTGCCCCGAGTTCAACATTTTTAACAGTTATCTTGATTTGTGTTGGCATGACAGGAAGTGTATAAGAAAATGCCTTCTTGTTTCAACTAGCTGAGAAGAAAATACGTGTTATAGATCTAAAATTTTTCTTTTTAAAATGAGGATCTCAAAGGCAAATGAAGCCATAGCTGCAAGCTTTGATAAATAGACAATATTTGCATCAAGAACTGAATCGTTGCCATTGTCAGCATAAAGAAGTGCAATGACTCCTTCATTGAGAGTAACCGGTATCACTAATATCACTAAAGCATCCTTAGGTGTACCTGAAAGAATCTGTATAAATGGTTCGTTACCCTTTATATTTAACACAGGTCCTCTATAAAAGCTTCTGCTTTTTATGACCTCGGTAAAGATTGGCAATTCATCTTCTGCTATTTCAAATTGCTCTATTCTCTCTATATCGAGACCTCTCGCTTTCCACTCTATAATCTGTCTGTTCTTTACCATAAAGACTGCAACTCTTGCTGCGATCAAGCACGCTACTCTCAGGAGTATCTCTCCTATCTCTTCTTCATCTTTCACCCTTGTGAGAGCTTCCTTCACTTTGTCTATAGAATCAGCAACTTCGGTCTCGGGATTGAATCGGTCTAAAAACTTTATATACCTTGGATCAGTCTTTATTCTATAATACTTTTCAAGAGCTATAGAGGAGTCTTAGTTCTGTTATCGCATAGGGAATGACATCACACCCTGTGACGAAGCTCAGCTCGTCAACCTCCCTTAAATCATATGCATTGAGCATTGCAACATGCAGTTTTTTCCCGTCTTTTTTTAGAGGGAGAATTTTGTATTTTTCTATAATCTCCTTGCTTATGGAATTTAAAACTTCCTCAGGTAGTGACACTATTATCTCATTTGTTGTCACAGGCAACTTGAAATATCTGCTCAGGAAGTTTATAAACTCTTCTTCATTCAGAATCCTAAGCTCTAATAAATTAGTACCAATTCTTCCTCCAAATGTGACCTGTCTCTCAAGGGCAAGATTCAATTCTTGCCTTGTGATAAGACCTTCTTTAACCAGAGCTTCTCCGAGCTTCATAAGATGCGCCCGATTACTCTACCGGTCGTTCCAATCAAAATAAAAAGCCGAACGTACCGACGGTTCATCCTTCGGCAGCTCGGCTGTCTTCCGCTTATGAGACCCGCCACTTTCCGCCCCCTCCTCACAGAAGGTTTGGCTTTATCGGGATGGCTATGTTTTGTAAATAAATATCACAAAATGGTAAACTTGTCAATACTATTACCCAGTCTGGTTAGGTTATCAGCTATGGTATTTTTATTAGTTTGAAAATGGAAACATTTTCTGTAAGAATGTCCTTATCTGTGATTAAACATCTTGAGGATAAAATAGTAAAAAGCGGTCAGATATCAAAAGAGGATGCCCTCTCCATCGCTGAAGTTTCCGGTTCTGACATCTTTGACCTCTTTACATCTGCAAACAGAATAAGAAACCATTTTAGAGGGAACAATGTTGACCTGTGCTCTATAGTCAATGCAAAATCAGGCTTGTGTTCAGAGGACTGTTCCTTTTGCTCACAGTCAGCTAAAAGCACGGCTAAAATAGAGGCTTATCCTCTTCTGAGTAAGGAATCAGTGATACAAAAGGTGGGAGATGCAAAGAAATCAGGTGCAAAGAGATTTTCAATTGTAACAAGCGGTAAAAGGGTTTCAGACAGAGAACTGCTGGTTATCGCAGATATGATTTTTACAATCAGGGAGGTCGGCCTACTTCCTTGTGTAAGTCTTGGAATGCTTGCAGAAAGAGAACTTTCAATACTTAAATCAGCGGGACTTGGACGTTATCACCATAATCTCGAAACCTCGGAAAAATATTTCCCAAAAATATGCAGTACCCATAGCTATGATGATAAACTAAAGACCATAGGTGCGGTAAAGTCTATCGGCCTTTCAATCTGTTCCGGGGGCATCTTTGGCATGGGTGAGACATGGCAGGACAGAATTGATATGGCATTTTTGTTAAAAGCACTTGATGTTGACTCTGTCCCTATAAATTTTCTAATACCGATTAAAGGTACAGCTTTAGAAAATAGAGACTTTCTACATCCATTTGAGGCATTAAAGATTATAAGCCTTTATAGATTTATACTACCTCAAAAAGAGATACGCATTTGTGGCGGCAGAATGCAGGTACTCGGTGAATTTAACTCAATGGTCTTTCTCGCCGGGGCCGACAGCCTGCTCACTGGCAATTATCTGACAACCTCAGGGAGAAGTTACGAAGATGATTTAAGGCTTATTAAGACATATGGACTCACAACATAGTGTAAGGAGTGAAAAGGAGGATTTAATGCAGGACGTCTCTAATATCTACGACGTTATCATAATCGGCGGAGGACCGGCAGGCCTCACCGCAGGACTATACACATCGAGAGCCCGACTTAAAAGTCTTCTTATTGAAAAGGGATTTTCGGGAGGGCAAGTTATGACTATCGAATGGATAGAAAACTACCCTGGATTTGACGAGGGAATCTCAGGTGTAGAACTTTCCCAAAGGATGGAACGACAGGCGAAGAAGTTCGGGCTTGAGATAATTCAAGGTTCTGTCGTAGAAATTCTTCCACGTGAAGAGATGAAAAAAATAGTCCTTGAGGGAGGTGAAACATACAAAGCAAAAGCTATTATTCTCGCTACAGGGGCAAATCCGAGATCTCTAAAAGTAGAAGGGGAAGAGAAATACAGAGGCAGAGGTGTCTCATATTGTGCTACCTGTGACGGAGCTTTTTTTAAAGGCAAGAAGATTGCCGTCGTTGGCGGTGGAAATTCTGCAGTGCAGGAGGCAATATTTCTGACTAAGTTTGCAGAGATTGTTTATGTAGTTCACAGGAGAGATCAGCTCAGGGCAACAAAAATTTTACAGGAACGGGCATCTGCAAATCCAAAAATACAATTTATATGGGACTCCCTGGTAGAAAAAATAGACGGAAAAGAAACAGTAAACTCCCTATCACTGAAGAACGTAAAGACAGGCGAGGCCTCAACGTTAGATGTTGATGGTGTTTTCATCTACGTTGGTTATAACCCCAATACAGAATTTCTCAAGGGTCTTTTAAGATTAGATGAGCATAATTACATACTTACCGATGAGGAGTTGTCTACCTCTGTGCCAGGGATTTTTGCAGCAGGCGATGTGAGGGCAAAGCCTCTCAAACAAATAACCACAGCAGTGGGAGATGGCGCAACTGCTGCTGTATCAGCAGAGAAATATATTTCTCAAATGAAAAAGTAGGAACCAAACTATCTCTTTTTATCTATGAGAGTAATTAATTCTGCCGCATTTTTTGGTGCGTAGCCACCAGCATCATTGTTGAAATATATGAAGACGTCTTTTTTCTGCCTCAGGTATGCCTTGATACGCTTTGATTCTTCCTTTAATGACGCGGTACCGTATGATGTCGCATAACTGCCGCCTTCTCCGTGTCTCCTCATATAGATAAAATCAGCAGTCAGCGGCAGTTCATTAAGGAACTCAGGCCAGTCTGCCATACAGAGCGTTGCATTTTCTTTTTCAAGTAAATTAAAAACCTTTCTGGTTATCCATGTTTTGCTCCTGAACTCAAATGTATTTCTCATGCGATATGGTTTCAGTTCCTGGAGAAAGTCTTTCAGACGTTCTACATCAATAGTAAAGGTGGGAGGGAACTGCCACAGGATAACCCCTAATTTTTCTTTTAGTAGTAATGCCCTCGATAAAAAAGCCTCAATAGGTTCTGCACAGTCTTTAAGCTTTTTTACATGTGTGATAAACCTGCTTCCCTTCAGTGAAAAGGTGAAGCCTTCAGGTGTAGATAAATACCATTTTGAAAATACCTCTCTCTCAGGGAGCCGGTAAAAAGTGACATTAAGTTCAGTTGTTGAAAACTGCTTACAGTAAAATTCGAGCCAAAGGCTTCGTGAGAGGTCATTAGGGTAAAAATTCCCCCTCCAATGATCATAGAAAAAACCGCTACAACCTATTCTTAAATTTGCCATTTTATATTTTATCATAGTAGAGACCTTGCATACTATGCATATATTTAAAATAAAAGAAAAAGGCTATTTATAACTGTTATAATCTAATAACATTATTAAATTATTAATAATTTACTAACAAATCTCATTGAAAATACTAAATATCCTTACAATTGAGATTGATAGAGCTTGTCCCAATTAAAAACAAGCATATTTCTTTCGAGACTATATACTTGACCTATCTTTATATTTTCTGGTAGCTTTTAAAATTACAATAAAGGAGATTGCATGGCGATAAATAAAGACCTTCTTGATATACTGGCATGCCCAAAATGCAAAGGCGAAATAACACTTACAGAAAAAGAGGACGGCCTCATATGCAACAATTGCAAGTTTCTCTATCCCATAAGAGATGGCATACCTGTGATGCTGATTGATGAAGCAGTAGCCTATAAACCATAGTGCATTTGGTTCGCAGAATCTACAATTTGCAGGACATAGGATAAAAAAAAATGGAATATCAGGAATTAGACCCGAGAATGCCTTTAATTCAGAATGCTGACCTGAATGGTAAGGTAGTTCTTGTCAGATTCGACCATAATGTTGTAAAGGGTGGTGTCATAAGAGACCCCTACAGGATAGACCGCACCCTTGGTACGCTTTATAACATTGTAGAGCGTGGTGGCAGGCCGATTCTTATGACCCATGTAGGAAGGCCAAGAGACAAAAAGACCGGTGAGATCATCTGCAAGTCAGGTGAATCAGTTGAACCAATCGTTGAATATCTCGAACATAAATTACATACGAAATTTTATGTCCCTAAGTTTGCCATAGACCCTAAGTCTGGAATCCCTGGCATCGATACGTCAATCAACCATGCTATTCGTGAACTCAGGGAGAGGAGAATAGGTGGAATATACCTCCCTAACACACGCTGGTTCCAGGGCGAAGAGGCAGAGGGTGAGGTCAGAGAAAAATTTGCGATTCAGCTTGCAGGGCTTGCAGACATTTACATAAATGATGCATTCGGTTCGTGGCAGCCACATGCTTCAACATACGATATCACAAAACATCTTCCCTCTTATGCAGGATTTTTAATGCAGCAGGAGATTATAAATCTAACTTTTGTCATTAATCCGCAGAGGCCGTTTGTGGCGGTAGTTGCGGGAGCAAAGTATGACACAAAAATAAAACCGCTCTATGCAATTTATGAAAAAGTGGACTATTTGATCTTAGGTGGCGTGATATATAACACATTTCTCTGTGCAAAATATGGAATTACAATCGAGGGTGTTCCGGAGAAAGATATCGTTGCGGCACAAGACCTTGTTGAGAAAGACAGGGCAAACAGAAAGATTATCGAACTCCCCTCTGTTGTTGAGTCTGAGACCATGGAAGGCAGGATAGATGGAAAATACAGGACTGTATCAACAAAAGAATTTAAAGCAGGAGAGAAATACGGATATATTCTTGATATAGATCCGGAATCATTTAAGGACCCGGGTGTGGGAGAAAGCATCTTGAGCGCAAAAACTATATTTGTGAATGCAGTGATGGGATATACACCATATTTCACTGCAGGTTCAGAGGCACTTGACAGGACTATAGACCAGAATAGAATTGCGATTAAGATGTATGGTGGTGGTGACACGTTACAGGAGTTCAAGAACCTATGCCCCGGACTTTATTTGTCAGTCCTGGACAATACACAGTATTACTTCTTTACCGGTGGTGGGGCTGTCCTGACAGCGATAGAACAGGGTAGCCCTTACGGGCTTAAGCCTGTCCAGGCATTGATGGAAAAGAGTCAGAAAAGTATGTAATCTTTTTATTTACCCTTCTTAGGTGGCTTAATTACTCTTCTTTTCTCCTCTACTGGTTCCTCTTTATCTTTTTTTATCGTTATGTCCCTTACAAATTCAGCACATCGCATGTCTCTGCCTGAAAGAGAAAACTTCTTCTGACAGGTTTCCCTCCATGCACATATTGCACATATACTTATTTCTGTTGCACTCATTGGTTCCTCCTGAAGTACCAGCTTAATACCTTCTCGATATTTGCAGCGACACTATCCTTTGCATTTATTATAAATATCTTATCCCCTAACTGGAAGAGTTCTTTTTCTATCCTCATAATCTTTGGAGGATTCACATACCGCACCTTCAATTCTTCATCGAACATGAGTACGATCTTGTCCTTCATCCTCAGTTCTGTATCCACAAAGAAAATACTCATCTCAGGTGATAGATCAGAAACCCTGTCGAAAAAAGCAGATATTTCTTTCTGATATATCTGTTTTGGAGGAGATGATTTTATCTCCATGTATACTATTGACCCGTCTACCTTTGCAATGAGGTCATAGTCACCACCCACTTTTGGCCTCTTAAATCGTATGCCCCATATTGCCTCTGCAGCAAATTCCTTTTTAAAAATCTCTGCAACAAACCACTCAAGTGTCTCACCAAAACTCTTTATCTTACCTATTGAAAGTTTGAAACCTCCGGATAGTTTTTCAACAAGGCCTGTATTTCTTAAATATTCAATATAGTCTTTTGTAACCTCTGACGTTGCATATCGCGTCACATTCTCAAGTCTAAAAAACTTCTGGTGTTTGATTACATCCCGGAGAAACAGGCGAAAAGAATATTTCTTCAGCATCTCATAAAAGTTGTCAATAAATTCATTGTCTGGCAGGAGCAAGTCTTCTGAAGGTTCTTTTTTATAGATTCTGAAACCCCTGCGTTTCAGAAGCACATCAAGATGTGGGGTAAGTTCTGAAAGGGACTTTCTGAGTCTTCTTATCTCGTCACGAAGGGATGGGGATTCTTTAAAAGTTTTATTTTCAGACATTACTTAAATAAACCCCGTTGTTGCAAAAACATCTGCATAACTCAACAGTGGCATATAAAAAGCATAGTTTAACCTATATTTTAATGCAACTACGGGGTAAATTTAACTGCTATTCTTCGGTGCCTGGGACCATCAAACTCACAGAAAAAGATGGATTGCCATGTACCTAAGAGCAGCTTGCCATCATCAACTATTACATTTACAGACGTGCCAACAATAGTCGATTTTACATGGGCATCAGCATTACCTTCCCTGTGGAAATAATTCATTTCATATGGGATGAGCCTGCTGAGGGTATTCTGGATATCACGTTGTACGCTCGGGTCAGCACCTTCATTGATTGTTATTCCTGCAGTTGTATGTGGTACATAAAGACAGCAGACCCCATCCGTAATTTTTGCCTCCTTCACAACATCCTGGACTATTCCGGTAATATCAATAAACTCAGTTCTTGACTTGCTCCTAACATTGATGTACCTGACCATCTAATCCCTCCACAATAAATCAAAAATTAAAATGAAATTGCGAATTCCTTTATTTTGAATTATTTTAGTTCTAAATCTTATATTTCATGAAAGACTTCATCATAAAACTTCTCATCAATGGCAAATTCAATTGCTAATGAGACCAGATTCTCTGGAAGATGAAAGCCCTTCAGTTTTATTATATCTTTTTCTGTTGTAACAATCCAGTTGGCACCGCTTTTTTCTGCGCTCTTTTTGATCGTCTCTAAATCCTTCAATTTGTATCTGTAATGGTCTCGATAAATTTTAAATCCTGTTAACTCTACACCTACTGTTAAAAGAGTTGACCTGAATGATTCTGGGTTTCCTATTCCGCAGAAACCAAAAAACTTTTTCTCTTTTGCCCACTCAGGAGGCAGTATATCTCCTGCGGTTGTTATAAATTTTGAAGGGTGGTGTTCAGCCAAAAATATCGGTGCTCTTGAGTTATATAGCTTTATTTCTTCAATCAGACTATCAATTTTTGATTTTTGATTTTTGATTTTTGATTTCTGACTTCTGCTTCCATCCATCCTTGTAAGTACAATAATATCAGCCCTGCTCATTGCATTGAGCGGCTCTCTCAGGGGACCAAGTGGTAGTAATCTTCTGTTTCCAAATGGATTTATGCTGTCTATGAGGAGAATGTCTCTGTCTCTGAAAATATTCCAGTGTTGAAATCCATCATCAAGAATAAAAAGGATAGGTAAATCTAGATTAGAGATTTGAGACTTGAGATATTGAATTGCAAACATGCCTGCTTCATATCTATTTTTATTTTTTATTATATGCACACCCTTTAATTTCTTAGCCATGAGGATAGGTTCATCGCCAGCCTCTTTTTCGCCAATCAGTGGTCCCTCGCCTTTGCTTACGAAACACGGGCCTTTTATTTTACCTTTATATCCTCTTGTGAGAATATATGGCTTGAATCTGCGTTTTTTTGCTTCCTCTGCAATCGCAATCGTAGAAGGGGTTTTGCCTGTTCCACCAACAGTTATATTCCCGATGCTGATTACCTTACAGGGAAGTTTCTTCTGATTCTTTAATGCGTAATGCTTTTTGATTGACAAACCAATGTAATAGAGACGTTCAAGGGAGGTCATAGCCCATTGTTCCAGGCTTTATCTATAGCCCAATTGACGGAATTGAAGATTGTCCTATTATCCACACAAAAAGCTTATCAGAGAAATTAAAAAACTTGCAACTTTTAACCAAGTCCAGGATTAACTTTAATAAAAAGTCCTGGCGGAGGGGGTGAGATTCGAACTCACGTAATACAACGGATTAAAAAAGAAAAAATGCTTTATCAGGTAAGATTTAGATAACATTTTCCAAGAGCTTCTATCTTGTCACACCTGAAGAGGTGCTCAATCAATGGGTCAAAAACTATTCTTATGAAAAGAATCAGAGCTTTTCTTTCTATTCTGGCCTTTCAGAGAACCAGATGGAGACAGCAATCAAAAAAGAGTGTGAAATCTGACATCCAGCTTTATCTTGATCTGAAGAGTTTCAAAGAGAGAGGCGAGGAAGCAGCACAGGCTATATTTGAACAGAGGATAAGGACCAAATGGTAAGCAGATTTTCTTGAAGCAGCAGAAAGAGATGACAAAGATATAATCATGCGTCGGGCGTATGAGAAAGTAAATGAACTTCTTATATCCTGAGGATTTCTTCATGGGAAGAAAAAATGTCTTGATAAGGGCATAAAGTGGACATTTGAGAGGGGCCAAATTTTATAATAGCTTGGAAGGTGGTTAAGAAGGAGAAGAAGTATTAGAAATACACCCGAAAGAGGATTCCGGTTCCATAGAGTCAGAGATAAGCAGTGAGATCATTTGAGCACGATTATCTTCTTGAAACCCAGATTGCGCAATCCCTTCTCATATGTTGGCATTGGTAGGTTTGATCTTTGCGGACAGTACGCCAGAATTCCACATCTTCGACCATTGTCCTGATGCCCAGTGGGAGCGCATTGAGGGTTGATAAGATAATCATATCACGAAATGAAATAGTGATAAGATTATGCAATAATATGTTGAAGTTGCCGACATGAGAGGATGAGGCAACGATTGTGACTTTTTGGATATGTTTGAAAGATACATGAGGAAACGGAACGGGGTCAGGTCCAAGTCAGAAGTGCGGGAGCGCAACACTGCAGAAGCATAAAAGCATGCAAGCGTGAAATTTCCATCCTCATCTTTAGAAGAAGCATCACCATATCGATGTCCGGCAACCGGCATATCACACATCCCATGGATGCAAATAGAATTCATTCTTTCTTTCTCCATTCAGCCCGACAGCATTGTATCTTTTTATCCCGTAATGACTGTTAAAATACTGTATGGTTGAGGGCTTAAACTGACCGAAATTCAGTTTCACCTCGATAGGAAGAATGGAATTTCTGACCTTAAGGATGAAGTCTATCTCCCGTTTGTCCTTCGTTCTCCAATAAAACACGGCGTTTTGATCGTACTTTTTCACAAGCTCTGAAAATACTGCGGTTTCAAACACAACGCCTATCAGCTCCTTCTGCAAGCCCTTCAGCCATAACATCTGCATAAGCCCTGTATCATAAAAAAATATCTTCGGCAGCCTGAATAATTCCGAGCGGATATTTTTGCTGAATGGTCTAATTAGCTTAAGCAAATAGGTGTTTTCAAGTATGAAAAGGTATTTTTCTACCGTCTGTTTTGCGATCTTTGTGGTGTTTGAGAGTTCGGTCACGTTGAGCATCTGGCCGCTTTGCGATGCAAGCGCTTCAAGGAGTTTATTGAATTTCTCCACATCCTTGACATTAGCCAGATCCCTTATATCTTTTTTAACATAGGTGTCAATAATCTGCTGGAGATATTTTTCCTTTCTGTCGAGATCAGGGGTCAACACAATTTTCGGGTATCCGCCATAAAGCGCATATTCCCTGAACAGCACTTTGAGTTCGTCGGTCTTCTTCCGGGTATATTGAGAACCTTCTTCAAAATGATACCCCTTAAATAAAAGAAGTTCCCTGAAAGAGAGAGGATAAACCTCAAAATTTACAGTCCTGCCGGCAAGAGAATCCCTGAATTTTGACTTTATGGCAAAACTTGAAGACCCTGAGACAATGAGCTTAATATTTTTATGGTGGTCGGCTGCTATTTTCAGAAAAGAGGAGGGGTTTTTAAGATACTGAATCTCGTCAATGAAGACAATGACTTTGTTTTTTTCCCCTGAAGGCAGAACCCCATCTTCCCTGAGATGAGTGATAAATTCCCCAACCCCGGCATCAAGGATTTTTACGAAACGTGAATCCTCAAGATCAATAAGGTGCGTACGCTTGCCTTCGTTATTTAACCTTTCCCTGATATAGAGAAGAATTGATGTCTTCCCGACTTGCCGCGCCCCATGCAGAACTATTATGTCGTCCGTATCCAGATATTTACTTAGTTCATCAATTACCGTCCGTTTGTAAATAGTTTCCATGGACACTATTATAAAATATTGTTATCCTTAAATCAAACCTAAAGTAGAATCAAGTTTACTTTAGGTTTGAATACTTTTAAACAAAGGACAGAAATAGCGCGGAAGCGTAAAAGTGCAGAAGTCCGGAAGCAAAAGAAGAAAAAAGCCCCAAAAGCGAAGGTATGGACTTGCCTCTTTACCCTACGGGTCTTAGACGAGTCGTAGACTGGCATGAGTCCCGAAAGCTTTCAGGACATCCCTTTGCAGAGATGAAATATTCTTTACGAAGTAAAAGAGTATTTCAGCACTTAACAGCAAGGGGCATGACAGGGATCGCAGATAGAATTACATAATTTCAGGTAAGAAATAGGTAAGAAAGATTTTCTTATAACTCATGAATAAAAAGCAATAAAGCTGGCGGAGGGGGTGAGATTCGAACTCACGGTAGAGTCACCCCTACAACGATTTTCAAGACCGTCGCCTTCAACCGCTCGGCCACCCCTCCGATAAAAATGGTCAACAGTAATCAGTGAGCAGTTATGAGTAAAAATACAATAAATATTATAACAGAAGGAAGCATCTAAAATTTTATCCGCTAAACCGGATTTGACTTTTTGGTCTCAATTCTTTTAAAGTTTTTAAAATTCGTAAAATAATTAAAAAAATATTGAGGTAATGTATGAAAGATTCAGTTCTTCAGTTAGTCCTGCGGGCAGGATGGGTTGTCAAGGGTGTCTTGATTTTACTTTTATTTTTTTCAGTAGTATCATGGGCGATAATATTTTTCAAACAGAGGTATTTTTCAAAAGCAAATAAAGAGACCGACCAGTTCTTACGTGCATACAGGACAGGCAGAGACCCCAAAGCTATTTACCAGTCAACAAGAAGTTTTACTCTCAGTCCCATTGCAAATGTCTTCAGGGCTGTGTATATGGACGAGACTCACAAGGAGAAGAGCGAGATTAAGAGGCTTCTCAGGAGATACGAAGCTCTTGAATCAGCAAAACTCGAAAAGTATCTCAATTTTCTTGCAACAACTGGTTCGACGACTCCTTTTATAGGATTGTTTGGAACTGTCTGGGGGATAATGAATTCTTTTGAAAGTATGGGAGCAATTGGTGCTGCATCACTTGCAGTTGTTGCACCTGGCATCGCTGAAGCTCTGATTGCAACTGCTGCCGGTCTTGCAGCTGCTATTCCTGCAGTCATTGCATACAACTATTATCTGAGCATGGCAAGAAGAATGATTATTGAGATGGAGGATTTTTCGGAAGAACTCCTCGACTTCTTTACAAAGGAGAGCTCATGAGGCCGAAAAGAGACAGGAATGTGATGTCAGAAATAAATGTGACGCCTTTTGTTGATGTCATGCTTGTCCTCCTTGTCATCTTTATGATAACAGCTCCACTTCTTCAACAGGGCATAGATGTGAATCTCCCTAAGGCGAAAGGCAAGGATCTCCCTCCTGAAGAGAGAATATCGCTGGTGATAAAAAAAGGTGGTACCATCTATATGAATGAAAATCCTGTTTCTCTCGCAGAGATGAAGCGTAAACTTGAGGCGATAAGCAAGCTGAATCCAAATGTATTTCTCAAAGCTGATAAAGATGTACCCTATGGTGTTATCGTTGAAGTCATGGGTGAGATAAAGGATGCAGGCATAGAAAAGCTCGGTATGGTTACCGAGCCCAAGATAAGCCTGAGATGATGGAACCGAGCCTACAAAGAACAACTGCGCTCTCATTCGCTATCCACCTCACAGCCCTTCTCATAACCTTCCTGGTCTTCAAACAATCTCACCATCTTATAATCCCTCCTCCCTATACTGTCAGCCTTGTGGGACCCGAGGTGTTGAAAAGTATCGAGGCAGGAAAAGAAATACGAATGCCAGAAGATAAGGGAAAGGTAGTTACGAAAGAAGATACCCCCGCACAGAAAACAAAAAAAATAACGAAGAAAGAAGAGAAGGCGATAGAGGATAAAATATCTGCCATTGCTGCAAAGAAGAAAATTGAACAGATAGTGAGACTCCGCTCGATTATCTCTCTTAAGGCTGGTGCTGATGAGCGCAAAAATAGTCCGGAAACAACCAATGCACAAAGAGAAAAAGGGAGCGTATTTGATGACTATTACTCAAAGATAAGAAAGGAGATATGGCAGCAGTGGGTTTTCCCTGATACAGGACATAAAGACCTCGAAACAATTATCTCTATAAAAATACGGAAGGATGGGACAATTACTGCACAGAAAATTGAGAAGAGTTCAGGTAACCTCATTTTTGACAGGTCTGCGATTAAAGCAATCACAAAAGCAAACCCGCTCTCACCACCACCTTATGAGATGGAGATCGGCGTAAGGTTCTATCCGTGAAAGAAAAGTTCAAGGTTCATCCGCCATGGCGGACAAAGTTCGGAGTTTTGGTTTTTATTTTTTTACTGCTTACTGCTTACTGCTTACTGCTTACCGTTGTGGAGGCTAAGGTCTATATTGATATCAACTCTCCTGCATTTAAGAAAATTCCGATTGCGATACAGGAGTTTTCCGGAACGTCACGCAAAGAGATTCCAGATATTATCAGTGACGACCTGGAATTTACCGGGCTTTTTGTACTTATAGACAGAGCTGCTCATTTAGAAAATCCTTCCCAGCCATTTAATCCAAGGAACTGGACACCAATCGGAGCAGAAGTAGTTGTAAAAGGTTCTGTGAAAGAGGATAAAGATTACACAGTGACACTATCCATTTTTGATGTTTTTGAGGGGAAAGAGATATTAAAAAAAGAATATAAAGCAGAGAGAGAACTTGTGAGGCCACTTGCCCACAATATTGCAAATGATATCTATACCCTCCTCACTGACCAGATAGGTATTTTCAGGTCAAAAATCGCATTCGTTGCAGACGATAAGGGCGGGAAAGGTGTGTACATTATGGACTGGGATGGAAACAGGAGTACACATTTAGGGTTGAGAGGGAACGCCATTCTTTCTCCCCGGTGGTCACGAGATGGCATAAAACTCATTTATTCAACTGAAAGAGGTAGACAATGGGGGATATATTTGTTAGACTTCAAAAGCATGACGGAGAAAAAAGTTTTCTCATCTAAAGGTACAAACATGGCAGGAGATTTTTTGCCTGATGGGAATGAATTTATTTTCTCATCGTCAAAAGATGGAGCTCCTGATTTGTATACCATGAATCTAAAAAACAATCAAATATCCAGACTTACCTCATCTTATGGTATTGATGTGTCACCTGCTGTCTCACCTGATGGGAACTCTATTACATTTGTCTCTGACAGAGGTGGAACTCCCCAAATTTATATTATGCGGAGAGATGGTTCAGATGTGAGGAGAATAACCTTTGAAGGCTCTTATAATACCTCTCCTGCCTGGTCTCCAAAAGGTGACAGGATTGTCTTTACAGGAAGGCGAGGGACAAATCAGATATTTACGATCAAGCCTGATGGAACAGGACTGACCCAGCTCACCACACAGGGAAACAATGAAGATGCGTCATTTTCTCCAGACGGGAGGTATATCACTTTTTCTTCAGATAGAAATGGTGTGAAGGGTATATACATCATGAGGGCAAATGGAGAATTCCAGAAAAGAATTACTCCGAAAAATCTCAAGGCATTTGGTCCACGATGGTCACCGAATTAAAAAGTAAAAAGTAATGAGTAATGAGAGTTACGTTGAAAGAGTCTCTCTATAACAACAAACTGCTCAAGAAGGAGGTTATATGAAAAAGATTTTGATAGTACTTATAGTCCTTGGTTTTGTGGTGACAGGATGTGCTCAGAGAAAAACAGTCACACCTGAAACACAGCAGCCATCAGCAATAACACAAGAAACGCAGAAAAAGGAAGGAACAGAAGCAAAAGTTCCTGAAACGATAACAGAACAGAAGATTGCAAAGGTTGAGTCTAAAGAATTAGTCACAGAGAAAAAATACACGGAAGAAGAAGGTATTTTTAAAGATATCCATTTTGATTATGACAGATACGATATCAAAGATGTTGACAAACCAGTATTGAAGTCAATTGCAGAATGGATTCTCAAAAACAAGTCTGCAAAGCTGCTTATAGAAGGCCATTGCGATGAAAGAGGAACAAATGAGTATAACCTTGCACTTGGAGACAGAAGGGCAAAAGCAGCAAGAGATTATCTCCTGTCGCTCGGTGTCCAGTCAATGAGAATGGACATTATCAGCTATGGTGAGGAAAAGCCTCTCTGTTCAGAAAAGACGGAAGAATGCTGGCAAAAGAATAGAAGAGCCCATTTTGTTGTATTAAAGGAGACAGGTAAATAATGCAGAAACTGTTTAAGGTTCAAGGTTCAACGTTCAAAGACATTTTCTACTGTGTGCTGGTTGTTGGTTACTGCCTGTTGTCTGGCTGTGCAACGACGACTGATGTTCAGATGCTCAGAAATGATATGAGTGCATTGAGAAAGGACAATTCTGAAATCAAAAAAGATCTGGGCAATCTGAAAGAAAAAACAGCTTATACCGTTAAAGAAGATTCCCTGAATGCGATCAGGGAAAGTCAGGCAGAGACGCATTCAAGACTGTTAGTGATATCAAAGGATCTTCAGGTATTGACCGGCAGATTTGATGAAAACAGATACTCCACAGAAAAGGCGCTGAAAAGTTCAGCATCTGAGATAGATCTCTTAAAGGCGCAGATCACCGCTATTGAAGGCCAGATAAAAGATATCAGGGACAGATTGAATATCACAGAAAGCCCAAAGCAGCAGAAAGAACCCTTAAAAGAACAACCCAGGGGAACTGAAAAGAAGGGTGAAGAACCTAAAAAGGAAACTCAACAGCAACAAGCAGAGATAACGGACAAGACAAAGGCATATGAGGCAGCATATAATGCATTCAAGAATAAGAAATATAAAGAGTCAAGGGAAAAATTTGAGGCATTCATAAAAAAGTTTCCTAAAGACGACCTTACTGATAATGCACAATTCTGGATTGC
>Ga0315296_10001065_pt1 | contig 24162 bp, 17 predicted proteins | sample YL17G14_18_MG_FD_203921 | JGI IMG/M metagenome (GOLD analysis project Ga0315296, IMG submission 203921) | Sediment microbial communities from Yellowstone Lake, YNP, Wyoming, USA - YL17G14_18 | ecosystem: Environmental > Aquatic > Freshwater > Lake > Sediment | place: USA: Wyoming | collected... | reverse complement strand
ATGGCGGGCAGGCTGACCCCGCGATTCGCGGCTCGCCAGAGGCGAGTCAACTTCAGCGCCTGCCCGCCGCAAACGGGAAGCCGCGCCCGATTCGAGCGCGCGGCTCCGTCCCACCCCCACTGAAAACCGAACACACTCCCTTTGGGCGCTGCTGGGCCTGACAGCCTGCTTCACGGCTTCGGGCGGCGCCGCTCGACGCTGGGAACCGCAGAATCGGTAGCGCCACGAAAGCTCTTGTAGCGTTTTGTGCCCCGACTTTAGAGATCACCACGCGGTTGGCGGCTTCGGGCGGCCGATCGCACGTGTTCCCCCGTCGCCACCCTTACCCGGGCGGCCGTCAATACGCCTGCGGCGATTGCCGAACCTCCCAAATCACCCACCGCCAGCGGCCGGATTCAGACTCGATGCGGCGCATCAGGTAGCTGACATAGACGACCGTGCGCTCGTCGTTGGGATCGGTGAAAACGTGCTTCCCTTTGACGCGCGCCCAGTCGGAAGTCGAGACGTAGCGCACCGAGGTCAACTCGAAGCTCTCGGTGTCCATGCTCGAGAACGCGTCGAGCGTGAGCTGCCTGAACTCCTCGGCGGTCAGACTGTGGGTGTACTCGTCGCGCAAGTAGCAGTCAATTTCGTGATCGGGATCGAGATGGCGGTCAATCAGCTTGATGCGTTCGTCTCGCCAGGCCTGCTCGATGTCGTGCCTGGCCTCCATCAGATCGTCGGAGGGCCAGGTCATGTAGGGGATGTAATCCTCACCCGCGACCCAATCTCTTGGCTCCGCGTAATCATTCGGCTGCTGGATTATGATGGTGGGCGGAATCACGTAGTAGAACTGGTAACCCGGATAGACGTACCCGGGGTAAGCGTAGGGATAGCCGTAGTAGTAGGGCGACACGTATATGGGCATGACGTGATAGCGCAGCCAGCGGTAGTAGGTGTAGTCATACGGGTAGTACCAATAGTGGCCATGGCTGTGCTGACGCGATTCTAGCTCTCGCCGCAGGGTCTCGAAGTAGCCGCGGCTGGTCCAGCCGGACTTGGGCGGTTCCTTCACCACCCCCAGGACGCCGGCGCTGCGCTTCCAGCCTTCGTTCCGCTGAGAGTACACCACCCCGCCCTGCCTTGGCGCTCGCGGAACGACCACACTGGAAACTGCGCCATTCTTCGCCGGACCCAGAAAGCCGGCCTTCGGCTGATGCAGCGGGGTGTACGAGGACGCCGGAGGCGCTGCCACCTTGGGTGCCGGCGGCGTTGACGGCGCTGCTGGCTGCTTCACGGTCTTGAAGAACCCGCTGCCCTTCTGCTCGCTGCCGCTGCTCGGCGGTGAAGGCGCGCTGGGGGCCTGGGCCTTGCCGCCGGGATTCTTAACCTTGTCGAAGAAGCCTGCTTGGGCATCCCCGATGGGCGAAGGCGCCAACGGCAGGGCTCCCAGCAGCCACGCGAGCGCCAGCATGCCCATGAGCCACCTGGTCATGATCGCAAGGTTCTTGCCCTTCATCGCTGCCTCTCCTGAAAGTAATCTGCCAGACCCCGTTCGTCCCGACGGTTTCGACGGCGCGCGATCGCGCCCTGCTTATGCGTAACGTTTCTCAGCCTCACTGCAAAGGCCGCGACCACCCCTTTTGAGTATTCCCTCTTGGCGCCGTTTCTAGTCATTCCGCAGGATGCTTTCGCCGCCCATTCATTTCCGGCAGCGCAGCGGCCGCCGCCCCGCATCACGTGGTGAAGCGCACGTGAATCACGTCGCCGTCCTGCACCACGCAATCGCGGCCCTCCACCCGCAGCAACCCTTGCCGATGCGCCGCCTCCCACGAGCCGAGCCGGTCCAACCCATCGAAGGTGACGACCTCGGCGCGCACGAAGCCGTTCTCCATGTCGCTGTGAATGCGCCCGGCGGCCCGGGCGACCGTGGTTCCCCTGGGCACCGACCAGGCCCGGGCATCCTTGCCCACGGCGGTGAAGAATGTGACCAGATCGAGCGCGCGGTAGCTCGCCGCGACAACCTTGTCCAGCGCGTCGGCGGCGACACCCATCTCCTCGGCGAACTGCGAGCGCTCGCCATTGGGCAGCTCGGCAAGCTCCGCCAGAATCTTGCCGCTGAGCTCCAGCGACTGCGAGGCGCGCTCTCGGGCATAGGCACGCAAGGCCTCGACGCACGCGCGCGATTCCTCCGCGTTCTCCCCCACGTTAGCCAGGTAGAGCTCGGGCCGCGCAGTGAGCAGATGAAGCTCGGAAATCAACCCGCTCCCGGCCTCTGAGGCCGGGAGCGCCGCAGCCTGCATCCCGCGATCGAGGTGGTTCGAGAGGCGCTCGAGGGAAACTGCCTCTTGCCGGGCCGCCGGGTCGCCGCTCTTCGCGTCGCTGTGGGCGTGCTCCAGGCGGCGCTGCACAGTCGCCAGGTCCGCCAGCGCGAGCTCGATATCCACAATCTCCGCGTCCCGGCGCGAGCTGATGTCACCTTCGACGTGCGCAACATCGGCATCCCTGAAACAGCGCACGACGTGCAGGATAACATCCACCTCGCGAATATGGGCTAGAAACTGGTTGCCCAGCCCCTCGCCCTTGCTCGCGCCGCGCACCAGGCCGGCAATGTCAACAAAGGTGGCGGTGACGGGGACCGCGCGCTCCTGGCCGAAGATCTCGGCGACGCGGGCGAGCCGCGCATCGGGCACCGGCACCACGCTTCGGTTCGGCTCCACGGTGCAGAAGGCGTAATTCGACACCTTCGCCTGCGCCTTGCAGAGGGCGTTGAAGATCGTGGACTTGCCGACGTTTGGGAGCCCTACTATGCCGACGCGGATCACATGCCCACCGCCCGGTTCTATCTTCGACGGTGGTCGGCACGCCCCTGCTGGTTCGCGTTAGCGCCCACTGTTTCGTCAACCTTGATCTGGGCAATATGAATGAAGTAGGGGCACGGCATGTTTATCCTGAGCGGAGTCGAAGGGCCGTGCCCCTACAACTACCCCAACTGCTCGACAGCGCGCTCAGCCTCTACCAGCAGTGACTTGAGCTCCGCGGTCTTGCTGCCATCGGTGACGGCAGCGCGCGCTTCGCAAGCTCGCGCAGCCACGAGCGTAAGCGGTTGCAGCGCGAGGGCAAGGCGCACCAGCATCTCCCGTCTTTCCCGTAGGGCGCCCAGCTGGCGCGCCTTATCGCCGAGTCGCGAGAGCCGCTCCGCTTGCGTCAGCAGCGAATGCTCGTCGCACAGGCCCGGATCGTCCTCTGGGGGCGCTGGCGGTTCGGTCCAGCGTACCTTCAATTCCCGCACGGCGCGGCGCAGTCCGCGACCTTCGTCCATCAGCCGCTTCAGCACGAGCGCCTTGCACAGGCCGTTGAGGTCGTAGATGCGCCGGGAGATGTCGGCGGTGTTGCCGCCGCTAACGCAGGGGATGATGCCTTTGTCGGTCCAATAGCAGAGTTGACGCCGGGTGATGCCGCACAGTTCCGCCGCCTTGCCTGCCGTCAGGCGCAGGCGACGGAACACCTCCGCACGGTGGATGCGCGAGATAACCAGATTGCTGTCGAGCGACCCTGTCATTTGCGCGTGCCTCCTGAGCGATGTCAGGACGGCGCGCGCCAGGTCCAGCGAAACCTACCGACTACCAGGAGCCCGTCTGCGCTGCCATGATACCAGATGATCGGCTGCGCCCGCAATTCCGTGATGCAGAAACGTGTGCGGCGGGCCGAACAAGCCAGTGCATTTTTCCAGCCTCGGTCATGCGGGATCGTGTCCGGCTGCTGCCGACGACCGCCCGGCGGAGAGCTCAAGCGCGAATCGGGTATGTGCCGTAACGCAGGGCAGCCTCGATCATGGCCTTGTAGTTGTCCAGCGGCACGTACTCGGTAATGCTATTGCTGGAGCCGACGCAGTAGCCGCCGCCCGGCGCCAGCGCGCGGATGCGCTCGCGGACCTCAGCCTCGACCTCGGCGGCGGTGCCGCGCGTCAGGGTATAGCCCAGATCAATATTGCCGATAACGCAGATGCGGCCGGCAACGTAGCGCTTGACCTCAACGATGTTCATGGCCTTGGGTTCAACCGGATGCAAGGCCTGGAAGCCGATGTCGAGCAGATCGTCCATTACCTGCCACAGGTTGCCATCGGAGTGGAGAATGAACAGCAGGTTATGGGCGCGGCAGAGATCCGCCAGCTCGCGATAGTAGGGGAAGACCAATCGGCGCAATATCTGCGGGGAGACCATCAATCCCCCGCAGTGGGCCATGTCGTCGCTGAGCCAGATGCACGCGGCGCCCTCATGCTGCACCGCTCTCGCCATCGTGTCAACGTAAAGCCGCCCCACGCGCTGCAAAACGGCTTCCACGAGATCGGGCTCATCCGCAAGGCAGAATGAGAAATGCTCCATGCCCATGAGCATCCACGCGCGCTCGAAGATGCCGCCCCCCTTGACCGCGGTGACGGCCTTCATGCCCGGCGCCAGGATGCTCGAGGCCGCCTGGAGCGCCCGCAGGTCCGCTTCATCAGCGCGCGGCCAGGCGAAGGACTCGAAGTCCTCCCAGGTGCGGATGGCGCCGCCGGCAAGGCTCACCCAGGCGCGCTCGGTGTCGGCCTCGTACTCGCCGTAGCGATGCCGGTGCGGGGTCTTCACTTCCGGGTAATTCAGCGCCGCGGTAATACGCACGTAATCATATCCGGCAGCAGTGCTGAACTCGACGTCATCGCGCAGGTAGCCTAGCGGATCGGTTGCGGAATCGGCGAGCTTCCGGCCCAGGAACGCCGCCTTGACTGCGTCCTCGACCTTCAACTCGGCGAGGGGAACCCGATCCGGCTCGCGGCACAAGACCGCCGTCCGGAAGCGCTCGAAATCGGGCCGGGGGGTTATCATCCGGTCACCTCCTGGCCGAGCGCGGCCGCCGCTCTTAGCGCCCAGTCGGGTTGCTTGAGGAGCTGCGAGCCAATGGCGATGAGATCGGCTTTGCCCTCCTCGGTTACGCGGTTGGCCAGCTCGGGGTAGTGCAGCTTGCCGACCGCGATCACCGGCACCGAGACCGCGCGCTTGACTGCTGCGGCAAGCGGAACCATGTACCCAGGCTCAGGTTCATCGCTCAGGCGCAGGCTGGCCGAAACGTCTACGAGGCAGACGCCGGCATCAACGAGCGCCCGGGCAATGGCGCAGCCGTCATCAAGCGTGAGGCCCCCGGGCAAGTCCTCGCGCGCGCTGGTCCGGGTGAAGATAGGGTAATCCGGGCCCGCGGCGTCACGCATCGCCTGGAGGCATTGGAGGGCAAATCGCAGGCGACGCTCAAAGCTGCCGCCGTGCCAGGTCTGGGTCCAGCACGTGTTATTTCCTTTGCACGTCGCGCTGACAATTCTCCCGCGGACTACCGTGCGCAAGCCCATTGCTCGTCTGCGGGGATGCATGCTCCTCTGGAGGCACGCTGCCCCTCAGACTGAAGATATGCAAGCTGGTGCTTCCGGTCGGTGCTCAGCGCTAGACCGAGCCTGTCTTGGCAAGCTGCAAACGATATCCATAAGCGGCCGCGATACAGCAGCAGTCCTTCTTCCCCGACAGCTAGCTTGATAGAGCGTGGCTTCTCTGTGCCAGCGGCTCCACGCAACAGGATCGCCTGCTTTGTATGCGAGTCCCATCGGACCTGCGCACCTGTGTAATCGGCAACCAGCCTGAGGGGTACATACCGGGTGCCAGCTCGGGATATGCTCACCAGCCCGCGCAGCGCATAGGTCTTGGGCGACTCTTCCAGGCGGTACCTGACAACGCTCACCGCGGCGTCTCCGTAGGCGAGATGATAGACATTGCCATCGGCATCGACCGTCAGGTCTCTTCCGGTCATGAAAGGGAAAGACGGCAACCGCAGGTAGGCGAGCGGTTGGCCGTCTGGGCCATGGCGGGTTACGACTACGTCGGTAGGGATCCTCAGTTCAGCAGACAGTGGAATGACATACCCGCGTGAGGCGTGCACAACTGTATACATATGGTCCGCGGCGTCAAAGTACCTCCAGCTCAAGCCAGGCGCCGCTCCCTCGAAGAGAGAAGGGTCGCCGGACACGGGATTGGCGACGTAGGAAGCCAACAGGCGACCTTCAGAATCCCGCACGCTCACCTGGCTCGCCAACCTCTCCCCCGGAACCCGAGCCACAGATATAAGCGTGCCCGACACGGTGTACGCCCGTGCATCGTAAATCCGCAGGAAGGTGCCGTTCCCGTCGAGGACGGCCAGCGCAGATGCACGGCCGCCATGAAGGCGCACACATATGGTGTCCTCGGGCCCGATCGTTATGTCCCCGTATGCTCCCCCGAAGGGTCGCCACACATCCACCGGAATGGCATCTCCCAGGTGCTTGCGCCACAGCAGTTGGCCATCCGCGCCGAACTTAGCGAGAAGATCCACTCCAGCCCCCCCAAGGGCATACACGCTGCCTGCGCTGTCCACTGCCATGTCCTGTATGTTGTCGAGTTCACCCTCGGTCTGCATCGCCAGCGCGCCGTATTGATCGAAACGCTTGATGCAGTCGTTGACACGGTCTGCGATATAGACACTCTCATCTGGCCCCACCGCAATGCCCGTTGGGCCTGCCGGCGGGCCTCCGCCGGCTTCACCTGGAGCTTCAGGAACCCATACCCCGATCTGGTTGTCGGCTTTGCCATAGGCAAGGGTAAACAGGAGTTCCGGGACGTAGCTATCCGCGCCGGCGATGCTGCACGCCGTAGTAATCACCACCGCGACCATCAGGTGTTTCACGAGGTGCACGAAGCGATCCCTCACAACGCGGGAACCTTCCAAATTGAAAAGCCGTCCCGGGAGTTAGCGGTGGCGACATACAGGGCGCCGCCCGCATCTACGACGATCCGCTGGATGTCATCTCCGATGTCGACGTCGGTTCCCAGCATCATGGACAGCGCTGTGCTTGCCTGTAGCTGCATGTAGCGCGAATACTGCAAAACTTTCGGCGTGATTCCTCGCTCCTGGTCGCCCGGAACAAAGAGGTAGATGCGAAACTGACCGTCGACGCCCACCAAGCGAATCGGGTTCCTCGATAGGTCCTGGCCTTGTGTCGTCTCTATCTGGGTGCTGTGCGTCTCCGGAGTCATCGTGGAGACATTGAAGCCCGTCACGATGATTTCCCGACTTTGAGCGCTGCCAGAGTCGTCCGTGATGCCGTACGGCATATCCCCGTACGGGTCCACACATAGGTCTCGCATCGGAAGCGTCGCGAGGTAGCGAAGAGTCTCATCATACTTGCGGACGAGGTGCCGGGTGTCCTCTACACCTTTCTCCTCGATATATATCCTGCCGTTCGCAGCCGGCCTGATGCGGTACGCCTCCGTGGATTGAAGGTCGCCCCGCTCCGCCCACTCAAGACTGCGGCTATTAGCATCGAGAAAGCCCACGACGGCTCGAGTGTCGAGGACAAAGACCACTCCGTCCCGTCGGACGCCAATGTCCCTGATGCTTCCGACGTCGGGGTACTGGTAAGCCGCAGCAAACTGCCCCGAATCGTCAAACCGCTGTAGGCGGCGGTTTACTGCATCAGCAACATAGACATGGCCTTGCCTGTCGACGGCAAGCGCCCTCGGTCCGAAAATGCCTTGTTCCTTGCGAAGCCCGAATTGGCCGGGAGCGATGCCCCAATCTCCGTGGACAACCACGTTTCCCGCTACTTCCGCCTGTCGCGTAACGGGCGCCGTAGCGTTGTCGTTTTGGCCGAGGGCGGTAAGAGAACCGCAGGTGCTGACCACTGCGAAAACTAACGGTAGTCGCAAGCACAAATTGCGCTTCATTGCGTTTGCTCCTCCTTTTTGCAGCCCCATCTGCTGGATACCCGCCACTAGTGCGAACAGGTGGAATCCATGCACCAGCCCCATCCTGATGGCCCGTCGAGGTAGTCCGGCGAGCCCGTCGCGCGCTCCTGAGTCCACTCACCCGTGCACGGCGCATCCCTGCGGTTTTCTGAGCCGTTTATCGAGACATGATGAATGCCATTCTTGTCTGCGTAGAAAAGGAGGTCGCCCGTTTCTGCACTCACAACGTCGGGAAGCGCATTGTGCTGATTCGCTGTCCCGTCCGGGATGGAAATGCCATGTATGGCGTACATCTTGCGAGAGAAGCCTGAACAATCATAGCAGCACGGGTGCGGTCCGTCACCCTCCGGATGTCCTTGTACGTACGGCTCGTGGTTTGTCTGTCCGTCGACAGGTATTCCGTGGGAGGTGTCGTAGTGGCAGGCATCGGGACCCTTGCCATTCCAGTGGTAGGGATAGTGCAGCCAATCTGCCGCCGTGCGCCAAATCTGGTCTCCTTTCCTGATGCAGACGTACGGCTTCTCTGGCGTTTCCAAGTCCACCCCCTTGTAGGTGGTAGTGGCACGGAGCCGGTATCTGTAGCTAGTTCCACCCTGGTCTGCTTTAGTGAACCGTTGAGCTATGCCGAGTCCGTACTGGAAATCCCCATTGCCCAGGGGGACTGCGGCACCCGAGTTCTCGGCCCCAGCCTTGCTCCAGTGGACGGTCACTGTGACGGGAGATGCAAGATCTGCTGGCTCAAAGTGGCACCGTATGAAGAGCGTGTACGCTAGTGTTTGGCGCACACCGCTTGTCGCGGCGATGACTTTAGCCCCGTCTGCCGGGGATGTCATGCGCAGCGTAACTACTTCCATGGTCAACTGGGCCTGTTTCGGTGAGTCATTGTCCGAGCCGTCGCAAAAGGGCGCCCGGTGGTCCTCATCATCCACTGTCACCCTGACTATATAGTTGCCCGGAGTGGCGGGCGCTCGCCAGGTAACAGATCGCGCTTTGTTGCCATAAGGGAAGGTCCCGTCAATGGGGGCACCGGCTTCCGTGTAGCAACTCCACGTGTACGTGACGGTGTCTTGGGGGGTGGTAGGGGTTCCGTCCACGACCTTCTTGTCGAAGTCCCGGCATTCCGAGCAGGTGAACGTGACCTCGGCATTGATCCCGCAAGCGTTATTGCTTGAGGTAGGTTCGATAATGGACGGATTGTCTATCTCGGTGTGGACGTACCAGTACTCGGCCGCCCAGGCCGTCGCTGGCGCGACAAACGCTATCAGCAGCATCGGAAGCAATCTGCGCAAGCGCAGGAGCGCTACGGTTCTCATGCGTTCACCCCCCATCGGTATGCCCGGCTCTCAATCCTCGCCCATCGCCGCCAGCTCATCCTGCGCCTGCCCAGCCAAGCGATGTTCGGGGTAGGCCACTAGCAACCGCTCGAGGCTTGCGCGGGCCGCGACGACGTCCCCGAGAACGCTCTGCGCCCTCGCCTTGTGAAACAGCGCAACGGCGCACTGATCCTTGGCCTCGGGATATTGGGACATCACCTTGTCGAACTCCGCCACAGCTTGCGCGCCGTCACCCTTGCCGACGCAAGAAAAGCCGATGGAAAGCTGCGCATCACAAGGGCCGCGCTGAGGGTACAGTTGAATGTATTGCCGAGCACAGGCAATCGCATCATCCCACTGTTCGAGTCTCTGGAGACATTGGATCGCTCGGCCAAGACACAGATCGGCCCACGAATAGTTCGCATAGAGCTCGACAGCTCTCCGGTATTCTGCGAGCGCCGCCCCATCGTTTCCTAGCTGTTCGTAACCCCACCCGCGCAGATACAGAGCAAGTGCGACGCGCTCGTGCTTGGGATACTGCCTCACGAACTCATCCAGCAGCGCCATGAACTTGGGGGCATTGTTCTGCACGCCGTCAACCTGCTTGGCCCTCCACTGGTAACACTCGGCAATGCCCAGCTTCGCCCACGAGACCTGCTCGCTCTGCGGGTATCGCTCGATGACCAGCCGGAACGTCTCAATCGCCCGATCTGTCAGGTGTTGTTCCTTATAGGTCTCCCCAATACCTCGCAGCGCGAGCGCGCGCACTGCGTCGTCAGTGGCCGAGTCGTAGGCGTACTGACAAATGGCCCGTGCCTCATCGAACCTGCCCTCTTTAAGGAGGTCATCAACTTGCTGTGCGGCCGCGCGCAACTCAGGCGGGGCACCCAAGGTCTTCTCCGGCTCGGCCTGTGTCGCCGTCTGCGCCGGAGCCGCCGGAAGGAAGAAGCCGGCAAGGAAGCCAGTCACACAAGCGGCAGCCACCATTCTCCAACTGCCTAGCGCCACGGAAGTTCCCCTTTCACCTGGCAACTATGACGTCATGCGCGTGCGGAACGGCAGACGGCAATCGCAAGCAAAGCAACCCTCGTCGGCAGAGACATGCCCCAAAACGACAACGGCCCGCGACGCCATACAGCGCACGGGCCAACAGAAGTCGGCTTCTGCCGCACGTCCCATATCTTCGAGGCGAACCTTGGCCCGCGTTTCGTCCCCCACAGTAGCGGCGACCCCTCAAGGCCCGGGAGCGGAGAGTACTGGCACCCTCGTATCACGCTACTGTGAACATACGCGACGGACATTCGACGTGTCAAGAGGCATAATCGCCCATCTTGTCGTATCCACCGCCCATTGGCACATTCCGCTTCGCTCATTGCTCACGACTGGCTCTCCCGAAGGGTCCCGCATCCATCGGCCAGGTACTGGTCAATCGCCTTATAGGAGCAGCGCTCGCCTTCCTGGCGCGAGGATAGCGCGGTGAGCAGCACCGCCGCGATTGAGCCGAGAGAGCACGCAGCGTCACCTGCGGCCCGCTCCTACCGGGAGCGCCCTCCGACCGTATCTGTCATCCCAGCGAATCGCGGGCCGCTGGCGGCGACAAACCCATGGCTGGCGCCGGATGCCTCCGGGCTGACCCAAAAGGCGTAAAGGCTGCCATTCCTCAGGTGGAAACGAAACTTCACCGGCTGGCCCGCCAGCGCGGACAGATCCTTAGCCCCTTTCCACTGTACGACTTGCAGCGTCTCGTCCGCCCGCACCGGGATACAGTTGGCGCGGGAGAAGGGAGCAATGACCTTGCCGCGGTTGTCAAGCACCTGAACGCGCAGTTCGCCGGCGTCCGCGTCCACGTTGACAAAGAGATGCCGGCCGCGAAAACGCACCGGCCGGGTGGTAAGTGTTCCTCCCGACGCTCCACCGTCCATCGAGGCAAAACCATCGCGGCGCAAGATAGCGAGGCCCGTGCTGCTCACGCCGGAGGCTGACGAGCCGGGAACACCGGCTCTGCCGCTGACGTAGAAGTAGAGCTTGTCTCCGACTATCAAACAGCACCCGCCCGCGGACTGGACATTGCCCCAGTTCCAGTCGCCCTGATGCTCAGAAACGGGGATGAATGCGCGGCGATCCGGGCGATACCAGTGAAACCCGTCGCGGCTGAAGCCCACACACACTTCGTTTGGCTTGGGGCGGTCGTTTGGCTGCCCGCGCCAGATGCTGAACAGCCCCAAGAGCAGGCTCTCATAGGCGACGGCATCGAGATTGTAGAGTTCCGGTTGAGTATCGAGATCGGGGCGGCGCGGATCCAGGCTATCCGCGCCCACCCACAGCGGTGGTTCGCCAGCCTTCCACTTCGCGCCAGCAAGCACGTCAGGGTGTTCCCAATACCGGCGACAGCGTCCAACTCCCTCCGGCGGCGGGAAATATTCCCGCAGGCTGTACACCCAGACCTTGCGGAACGGGTTGTAGAAGACCGTTGTGCGATCGCCGGTAGGCACGGTGCGGGCGACGTCGTTCCAATGGATGCCGTCTGGCGAGAACCAGATGGAGAGCCCGCCCGAGAAGTCGTAAAGGAACAGCTTGTAGCGCCGCGGCGGGTCCTTGTCTTCCAGGTCGAGCCACACGGTGCCGGAGTCCCTTCGGCCCGCGTGGACCACATTGGTGCCGGGGCGCACGTCAAGGCTTGGCTTTTGCCAGTGGATGCCGTCGCGAGAGGTCGCGTAGCAAGTCGAATGGGCGTATCCCGCCATGTACCACATCTTGAAGAGACGATCTCTGGCGTCATACCAGACGCCGTCGCTGAAGACCATTGCCGTCGGCCCACGCTCTTGTTCCCACGGCTGATCTGGCTTCACAACCGGGCTCGCGGGGTGATACTCGGCCGCATGAAAGGTTCGCTTGAGCGTCGTCCGTTCGACGAGAAAGTCGTCCACCAACAACTGCCGGCCCACGTCAATCGGGATGACGGCTGGAGGAGCCGTCAGGTATGGCGGCAGCGCCGGGGGCGCCAGAGTCAAAGAATCATTCCGGGGCGGCCAGACGGATGGCAGTCGAATGCCGTTGTAGAGGGTCTCACCAACTTGCCCCTGTCCATACGTCTCCATGACCGACAGCGCCAGCATGGCAATGACGGTGACCGCGATCAACCAGTCAGTCAACGCGAAGGCTCCCTGCTCACTCAGACCGCCTGTGTGCAACATGATGCTCACCTGCCCACGGCCATCGCTTGGGGCGAAATCGTGTTGTCGGCGGCACAGCCCGGATGCCGCTCAATGCCCGCCCGCGGCGCGGGCTCCGCGCCCATCGGCCAGGTACTCGTCAATCGTCTTATAGGAGCAGCGCTCGCCTTCCTGGCGCGAGGACAGCGCGGTGAGCAGCGCCGCCGCGGTATCGAGCGAGGTCAAACACGGGATGCTGTGCTCCACCGTGGCGCGGCGGATGCGGATACCCTCGCGACCGGGCTTATGGTCCTTCGACATGGTGTTGATGAGCAGATCGGCCCCGCCGCTGGTAATGAGGTCTATGATATTCGGGCTGCCCTCGCTGATCTTCCCCACTCGCTGTGCGGCGATGCCCTCGCGGGCGAGGTATTCCGCGGTGCCGCGGGTTGCGTGAATGGTGAAACCAAGCCGCGCGAAACCGCGCGCCAGCTTCGCCGCCTCGGGTTTGTCCCGGTCGGCGACGGTCAGAACCAACCTCCCGCGGCCGGGCACCGCGACCCCGGACGCCACCATCGCCTTGTGCAGCGCCCGTGAGAAATCCTCATCTATCCCCATCACCTCGCCCGTGGACTTCATCTCGGGACCCAGGTTGACGTCCACCCTGGTCAGCTTGGCGAAGGAGAAGACCGGCGCCTTGACCCCATAGTGCCGGGGCGGGGGATAGAGCCCCGGCGCGTAGCCGAGGTCGGCAAGCGATTTGCCGAGCATCACCTTGGTGGCGACGTTGACCATAGGAATGCCGGTAAGCTTCGACAGGTAGGGCACGGTGCGGCTAGCGCGCGGGTTGACCTCCAGCACGTACACGCGGTCGCCCTCGAGCACGAACTGGATATTCATCAGCCCCTTGACGTGAAGCGCGCGGGCGAGGCGCACGGAGTAATCCACGATTCTGCCCTGGGCTTGATCTGACAGGGTGATGGGCGGGCACACCGCCATGCTGTCCCCGGAGTGCACGCCGGCGCGCTCGATGTGCTCCATGATGCCGGGGATGAGGGCGTCGCGGCCATCGGCGATAACGTCCACCTCGGCCTCTTTGCCCAGGATATACTTGTCCACCAGGATGGGATGCCGCGGCGAGACATCGGTCGCCATGCGCATGTAGGCGAGCAGCTCCTCGTCTGAGAACACGATCTCCATCGCCCGCCCGCCAAGCACGTACGACGGCCGCACCAGCGCCGGGTATCCGATCTCCCCCGCCACGCGGCGCGCGGCCTCGATCGAGGTCACCGCCCGCCCCGCCGGCTTGGGGATCTCCAGTTGGCGCAGCAGGTGCTCGAACCGGTCGCGGTCCTCGGCGATATCAATATCCTCGAAGCTGGTGCCGAGAATCGGGACACCGTTGCGGTGAAACACGTCTGCGAGGTTGATCGCGGTCTGCCCCCCGAACTGCACCACCACCGCCTGCGGCTGCTCCTCGCGAATAATGTTGAGCGTATCCTCTTCCGTCAGCGGCTCGAAGTAGAGCTTGTCGGAGGTGTCGAAGTCGGTGCTCACGGTTTCCGGGTTGCTGTTAATGATGATGGACTGGCAGCCCTCTTCCTTCAGCGCCCACGCCGAGTGGACGCTGCAATAATCGAATTCGATGCCCTGCCCGATGCGGATGGGGCCGGCGCCGATGACCACCACGCGCCGGGGGTGGGTGATCCCCGTCTCGTTCTCGCGCTCGTAAGTCGAGTAGTAGTAGGGAGTCGCGGCCTCAAACTCGGCCGCGCAGGTATCAACCATCTTGTAGGTTGGATGGATTCCGAGCGCGCGCCGTCGCTCGCGCAGGTCGCCCTGGGCGGCGCCGATGAGGTCGGCGATGTAGGAATCCGAGAAGCCCATGCGTTTGGCCGCGCGCAGCAGCGCGTCGTTCAGGCCGTCCGTGCCGGCGTCCGCGATTAGCTCCTCCATCTCGACCATGTTCCTGATCTTGTGCAAGAACCACGGGTCTATCGCGGAGAGCTCATGGATGTCCGCCACCGACATCCCGCGGCGGAAAGCCTCGGCGACGGCGAAGATGCGCTCATCGGTGGGATGGCGCAAAATCTGTTCGAGCTGGGTATCGCTCCACAGGTTGATGCCGCGCAGCCGGAGCCCCGCGACGCCGGTCTCGAGCGACCGCAGCGCCTTGTTGAGCGCGGCCTCGAAGGTGCGATCAATGGCCATGACCTCGCCCGTGGCTTTCATCTGGGTGCCGATGGTGCGGTCGCCGGTGGCGAACTTGTCAAAGGGCCAGCGCGGCACCTTGACCACCACGTAGTCAATGGCAGGCTCGAAACAGGCGGTGGTCTTGCGCGTGATCGCATTGGGGATCTCGTCAAGTCGCAGGCCGACCGCGATCTTGGTGGCGACGCGGGCGATGGGGTAGCCCGTGGCCTTGGAGGCCAGGGCGCTCGAACGGCTGACCCGCGGGTTGACCTCGATCACGTAGTAAGCGAAGCTCGCGGTGTCGAGGGCGAACTGGATATTGCAGCCGCCTTCGATGCCCAGCGCGCGGATGATCTTGATCGAGGCGGTGCGCAGCATCTGGTACTCAGGGTCGGTCAGCGTCAACGCGGGCGCGACTACGATTGAATCGCCCGTGTGCACGCCCATGGGGTCGAGGTTCTCCATGCTGCACACGGTGATGCAGTTGTCGGCGCCATCGCGCATCACCTCGAACTCAATCTCCTTCCACCCCAGGACACAGCGCTCCAGCAGCAGTTGGCCGATCATGCTCATGCGCAAGCCGCGCCTGCAAATCTCCATCAACTCGCGGGCGCCGTGGGCGATCCCTCCGCCGGTGCCGCCCAGGGTGTAGGCCGGGCGAACGATGATCGGGAACCCGATGTCCTCCGCGAAACTGCGAGCCTCGGCCACGGAGGTCACGATGCGGCTATCGGGAACCGGCTCGCCGATGGACTGCATCGTAGCCTTGAACTGCTCCCGGTCCTCGGCGCGCTCAATCGCTTCCAGCGGCGTCCCCAGCAGGCGCACGCCGCAGCGAGCGGCGATGCCCTGCTTGGCCAACTGCGCCGCGAGGTTCAAGCCCGTTTGCCCGCCCAGGGTGGGAATCAGCCCCTGCGGCCGCTCGCGCTCCATGATCGCCGCCACCGCCTCCACCGTCAGCGGCTCGATGTACACGCGGTCGGCGATATTGGTGTCGGTCATGATGGTGGCGGGGTTGCTGTTGACCAGCACCACCTCCAGGCCCTCCTCGCGCGCCGCCTTGCAGGCCTGGGTGCCGGCGTAGTCGAACTCCGCCGCCTGGCCGATCACAATCGGCCCCGAGCCGATGACCATCACTTTCTTTAGCTGTGGATCCCTGGGCATGGTTCAGTTTCTTATCTAACCACAGAGATCACAAAGGGCACAGAGAAGAAGACGAGAATACGAAGTTCCGATCTCCCTCGCCTATCTCTCTCCGTGTTCTCTGTGTTCTCTGTGGTTCAATATCCCTGTGCGCACGCTGGTGATGAACTCGTCGAATACGTGCCTGCTGTCCTGGGGCCCGGCGGAAGCCTCTGGATGGAACTGAACCGAAGTGATCATCAGCTCCGGATGCACTAGCCCCTCCACGCTGCCGTCATTTAGGCTGACGTGGGACACCACGGCGCCCGTGCGCGCCAGGCTCTCCTGGTCCACGCCGTAGCCGTGATTCTGCACCGTGATGTAGGTGCGCCCCCCTTCGCCCCTTCGACTACGCCCAGGGCAGGCACTGCTATGGGGGGCAAGCCCTCCGTTAGTGACCTCCTTCACCGGATGGTTGGCGCCGCGGTGGCCGAACTTTAGCTTATAAGTGCGCCCGCCGAGCGCCAAGCCTAGGAGCTGGTGCCCCAGACAGATGCCGAGGATCGGCAGCTTCCCGATCGCGCCGCGCAGGGCGTCAACCGCGTAATCCAGCCGCGCGGGATCGCCCGGCCCTGGTGAGAGCACCAGCGCGTCGGGAGCCAGCTCCAACACCGTGCGCGCCGTCACCGTGCAGGGCAGCACCAGCACCTCGCAGTTCAGATCGTGAAGGAACTGGGGAATGCTGCGCTTGACGCCGTAGTCAATCAGCGCTACCCGCGGGCGCTGCTCGAAAAGCATCTGCGCCTGCGCCGCCCCCGGGCGCGCCCCGGGACTCCATTGGTAGGGACTGGGGGTGCTCACCTCCTGGACGAAATCCAGCTCGCCATAGCCGGGAGTCTGCCGCAGCCGGTCGAGAGCTTCGGCAGCGGTCTCCTCGGTGGTGATGGTGCCCATCATGACGCCCCGTTCGCGCAGCCGCCGGGTCAGGGAGCGAGTATCAATGCCCGCGATGCCCACCACACGGTGCTGCTCCAGGAAAGCGCGCAGTGAGTTCTCCGCCCGCCAGTTGCTGGGCTCATCGCAAATCTCGCGGACAACCAGTCCTTCCGCCTGTGGCCGAGGCGATTGCATGTCGCCGGTGTTGGCGCCATAGTTGCCGATCAAGGGGAAGGTCAGCGTCAGTATCTGGCCGCGGTAACTGGGATCGGTCAGCATCTCCTGGTAGCCGGTCATCGAGGTCGAGAAGACCACCTCCCCGACCGCGCGGCCGGGCGCGCCGACGCTCACGCCCTCGAAAACCGTCCCATCCTCAAGCGCAAGTATCGCTCTCATGTCAGCGCCCTAACGGCGGTGCCGCACAACTCCCCGTCTCTCATCACCATGCGCCCGCCGACGAAAAGCCCCACCGCTCGCCCCCGCACCGGCCATCCCGCAAAGGGGCAGTTGCGCGCTTTCGACTTGAACCGGCGCGGGTCAATCACCCACATGTGGTCGAGGTCAATCAGCGTTACGTCGGCCGGAGCTCCAACCGCAAGCCGGCCCGACTTCAGCCGCAGGATTCGCGCCGGGTTGCAGGTCATCTCGGCCAGCAGATCCATGAGCGCCATGCATTGCGAGTGAACCAGCGCGGTAAGCATCACCGCGAGCGTCGTCTCCAGGCCGATGACCCCGAAGGGCGCATCATCCCAGCGGAGAGCCTTTTCTTGCGGCGTGTGCGGCGCGTGGTCGCTGGCAATGACATCAATCGCCCGGCTCGCAACCGCGGCCGCAATCGCGGCAGCGTCGCTGGGCGACCGCAGCGGCGGGTTGACCTTGAAGCTGGCGTCTCCCTCGCGCATTTCGTCCGTGCTCAGCAGGCAGTGATGCGGCGTCGCCTCAGCGGTGACGTTGACCCCGCGCTCCCGCGCTTGCGCCAGCGCCTCCACCGATTCGGCCATGCTCAGGTGCGAGAAATGAAGCCGCGACCGCGGGATGTCAGCCAGCAGGCCAAGGTCGCGACGCACCAGGTCGGCCTCGGCGGTGTACGGCGCCGACCACCGGCTGACCGTGCGCGATGTCGGCGATTCCTCGCAGTGTGTGGTAACCGTGAGGCGCGCCTTGGCCGCGCGGCGCAGGCCCTCTGCCATGACCTGGTCATCGAGCACCGGCTCGCCGTCATCGCTGAGCGCGATCGCGCCCGCCCGCTTGAGGGCTTTTGCATCCGATGGTTCCCGCCCCTGCTGCGCCTGCGTGAGGCAGGCTTTGGGAAGCACGCGCACCACAGCGCTGCCCTTGATGCGCTCCAGAGCATCCGCGAGCCCCTGCGGCGAATCCACCGGCGGCCTTGCGTTCGGCTCCGCGCAGATGGTTGAGAACCCTCCCGCCGCTGCGGCCGCAGTGCCCGTCGCGACGGTCTCCTTATCCTCGAAACCGGGCTCGCGCAGGTGCACGTGGATGTCTATCAAGCCCGGGCAGACGATCAAGCCCTTGGCATCAATCACCTCCGCCTCGCCCGGCGCCTCTACCCGCCCGACGGCCGCAATTCTGTCGTCCACGATCAGGAGATCGCCGGGGCTGCTGCGCCCGCTGGCGGGATCAACTATTCGCCCGCCCTGGATCACGTAGCTCAAGCGCTTGCCTCTGTCGGGGTGACGGTGATGTGCTCGCAGTAGGCGCAGCGCCACTTGCGGCCGGTGGCGCCGACCGCCTCGAACAACGGCGACAGGTAGCGCTCCTGGGTGGTGACGCAGCGCGGGTTCGAGCAAGTGACCTGGGGGGCCGTCACCTGTTTGGGCGGGCGGCGCTCGGGCTCGTCGCTGCGCCGGACTTTCAAACCCACCATCCCAAGGATCGCGGCGACCAGCGCCATCCGCACCGGCACCCCATACGAGGCTTGCCGGAAGTACGCAGCGCGGGGGTCGGAGTCAATGTCATAATGCAGCTCATCCACCCGGGGCAAGGGATGCATGACCAGGGCGTCGGGACGAGCCTGGCGCAGCATATCGGCCGTGATGGCGTACGAGTGGCGGGCGGCCTCAAACTCCTCCGCCGAGGCAAAGCGCTCGCGCTGTACGCGGGTGACATAGAGCGCGTCAAAGAGCGAGATGACGTTGGAGGTTAGCGCCAACTGCGCATCGGGCGCCGCGCTCTTGCGCGAGCGCAGCAGTTCGGGATCGGCCACCATTTCGTTCAGGCTGCGATAGTGATAGGTCACGGCATTATAGCGCTCGCGGATGCGGTCGGTGATCTCGCGCGGCAGCTCGAGGCCCTCGGGCGCAACGCAGGCGATTTTCGCGCCGAAGCGCGCCAGACCGTAGGCCAGCGAATGGGCGGTGCGCGCGTGCTTGAGGTCACCCACCAGCGCTACCCAAACGCCCTCGATGCGGCCCTTTTCTTTACGGATGGTATAGAGATCGAGGAGCGTCTGCGTCGGATGCTCGTGGGAACCGTCGCCGGCATTGATGATGGGCACCGATGCATAGTCGGCGGCCACCCGGGCCGAGCCCTCCAGGGGGTGGCGCATGACGATGACATCGGCGTAGCTCTCGATGATGCGCACCGTGTCGGCGATGGTCTCGCCTTTAGCGACGGAGGTAGAGCTGACCTCGGCGCAGCTTATGACGTCGCCGCCCAGGCGCAGCATCGCTGCCTCGAACGACAAGCGCGTACGCGTGCTCGGCTCGTAGAACAGCGTCGCCATTAGCTTGCCGCGAGCAATGTCGGTCTTCGAGCGGACGTAGGCAACCACCTCATCCGCCAGCGCGAACAGCGCCTCGATCTCGGCGTTGGTCAAGTCGAAAACCGACACTAGGTCACGACCCGCGACTGTCACCAGCGTCTCCTCTCGGATTGAACCACGGAGCACACAGAGATCACAGAGAATGAATCAACCGGCTTTCATTTCATCCTTTGTGCCCTCTGTGTTCTCTGTGGTTGAGTTCCCACTGATCATCCTCTCCCCGCTTCTCGCTTCTCGATGATCACGCGCTCCTCGCCATCGGGATCGCTCAAGCGCACGGTCACTCGCTCGCGGTGGGAGGTGGGAACGTTCTTGCCCACGTAGTCGGGCCGCACGGGGACCTCGCGGTGGCCGCGGTCTATCAGCACTGCGAGCTGTATCGCTGCCGGCCGGCCGCGCTCCATGAGCGCGTCCATGGCGGCGCGCACGGTGCGCCCGGTGTAGATGACCTCGTCCACCAGCACGATGCGCTTATCGTCTATCGGGAAGGGAAGGTCGGTGGCATCGGCGGCCTCGCTGCCCCGATCGCGGCGGTCGTCGCGGTGGGGGGTGATGTCGAGCGCGCCCACCGGTACTTTGATGCCCTCGATGGATTCGATGAGCCGGCTCAATCGCTGCGCCAGGGGCCGGCCGCGGGTGAGGATGCCCACCAGCGCGAGGTTCTCGGCGCCGCGGTTGCGTTCGATAATCTCGTGGGCGATGCGGGTTAGCGCGCGGCGGATGTCGTCGGCATCCATGATTTCAGGTGGCTGATTGCTCATGCGCTGCGCTCCAGGCACAAAAATAAGGCCCTCCCGTCAAGGAAAGACCTTCCGCTGCCGTTTGCAGGATTCATCTCGCCCTTTCTAGTCTCACGGGACTAGATTAAAAAGGGATGGGTCGCCGCTGGGACGACCTGGCCGGCATTCATTGTCACACGCAGAATATCACAACCAACGCGCGTTTGTCAATCTTGGGCGCAAAGCCTTGGTATGGCGCAGCGAATCCTCTCCCTGCCAGGGTTGTTGCGCCCAGGACGGCAAACTCCATTTGCGAGACGCAGTAAACGCTCGGCCCGCGCCACTCGTTTAGAGCTTAGGGCCACTTGGCTCGCAAGCCCGCGACGAGTATAATCATCAGCGAGGAGAAGCTGTTGGCTCAATCGACAGGACAAGCGCGCCGACGTCGCCTCGCCTGGCGCCTGATGATGCTGGCGGCGTTCATGGTCACCGCCAGCGCCGCCTTGCTCGGGGGACTCGTGGCCGGGGTCTATTCAAGCATGGCGGAGGTGCTGCCAAGCCCGAGCGACATTTCCGGCATACGCCCCTCCGAAGGACTCAAGATATTCTCCGCCGATGGCGTGCTCCTGGGCCGGGTGGCAAAGGAGAATCGCCAGTTTGTGCCCGTCAAGCAGATTCCGACCGATCTTCAGCTTGCCTCTATCGCAGTCGAGGATCGCCGCTTCTACCAGCATCACGGCGTGGACCCGAAGGGGATCATCGCCGCGGTGCGCGACAATATCCTCGGCGGCCGTATCGTCCGCGGGGGCAGCACCATCACCCAGCAGCTCGCGCGCAGCGTCTATCTCAGCTCCAGACGCACCATCGCCCGCAAGACCCAGGAGATGATCCTCGCGCTCGAGATCGAGCGCACGTTCTCCAAGGAGGAGATCCTCGAGCTCTACCTCAACCAGATTTACTATGGCACCGGCGCTTACGGAGTGCGGGTGGCGGCCGAGACCTACTTCGACAAGCCTGTGGGCGAGCTAAGCCTGGCGCAGTGCGCCTTGCTCGCGGGCATACCGCAGCGCCCGCGCGACTACAACCCGTTCCAGAACCCGGAAGCGGCGAAGCGGCGACGCAATGAAGTCTTGGCTCGAATGCAGGAGCAGGGCTACGTCACCGCAGACCAGGCGGAGAGCGCCAAAGAAGAGCCGCTGCGCCTCGGCCGGCCGAAGCGACCCCTGGGCGTGGAGAAATACAAGGCGCCCTATTTCACCGACTATGTCCTGCGTCAACTGGCCGACGAGCACGGCGCCGATGTCATCTATCGCAACGACTTGAATGTCTACACGACCCTGGACTGGGACTTGCAGACGGCGGCGCAGGGTGCGGTGCGCGAGGGAGTCACCAGAGCCCGAGGCCTGCACATAAGCGAAGGGGCGCTGGTGGCGATGGACTTCAGGACCGGCGCGGTCAAGGCCCTCGTCGGCGGACTTGACTACAACAAGGATCAATATAGCTGTGCGACCCAGGCGCGGCGCCAGGCGGGGTCGGCCTTCAAGGTTTTCCTGTACACGACGGCGATGGACAACGGCTACACGCCGGACAGCGTTTTTCGCGATTCTCCGGTCTCCTATCCGGGGGCTCGCGGCAAGCCCTGGCATCCCCAGAACGCCGACCGCAAGTACCGCGGGCGGATCGCTCTGCGCACCGCGCTCGCGCAGTCGGTGAACGTGGTCGCGGTCAAGCTGATGGCGGAGGTCGGTGTCCAGAGGGTGATAGACTATGCCCATCGCATGGGAATCCGCGACCCGTTGGACCCGTACCTATCGCTCGCCCTCGGCACCTCCGGCGTCACCGCGCTCGATATGGCGACCGGCGTGGGTGTGCTGGCGAATCAGGGACGCAAGGCGGAGCCCATGGTGGTGACCCGGGTCACCGATCGCAACGGCAACATCCTTTTCTCATACCAGCCAGAAACGCACCAGGTGCTCTCCGAGGCCACCGCAACGGTCATGGATGACATGCTGCGCGACGTGATCACGCGCGGCACTGGCCGCCGCGCCCGCATCGCCTGGCCGGCCGCGGGCAAGACCGGCACCGCAAGCGACTACAAGGACGCGTGGTTCATCGGCTACACCGACCAACTGGTGTGCGCCGTCTGGGTCGGCAATCGCGACAGTACGTCGATGCATCGCGTGTTCGGCGGCACCGTGCCGGCCGCGATTTGGGCCGATTTCATGACCGACGCGATGCGGATGATCGAGAAGCGATCGGGGCCGACCAAAGCCACCTCCGAGGAGCCGGAGCACCGGCCCGCCGCGGTCCGGCGTTCCGATCAAGGCGAAGGGCGGATACTGCGGGTCAAAATCTGCACTGATTCCGGGAAGCTGGCGCGAGCGCAATGCCCCAATACGCAGATCGTGGATTACCCGCCGGAACGCCGCGACTCGGCGCCGCGTACTTACTGCGACATTCACGGCCCGGCTCATGCGCCTGGCGGGCTGGGACCGCCCGAGCGCACCATCACCCTCAGCATCTGCGCCGATTCCGGCAAGCTCGCGACGGATTACTGCCCTCGCATCATTAACAAGCAGTTTGCCCCCAGCGCGGCCCCAACCGGCGTGTGTCAGATCCATCACCCGCCGCCTGACCGTGGTGACGCTGACGGCACGCTGTGGTGAGGGTGCCAGGCCGCCTCTGACGCGCCACTTCCATCTCCGTAGGCGCGCTGATGGCGCAGCGACCGCGGGGGCTGTGCAACCATCGTCGGCAGGTTGCACCGCGCTCGCATGGAATTGAGATGCCCCGAGGAACTCCGTCATGGCTCGGCGCTCCACCGCTGGCGATCCATCTCGATTACTCTCCCGCAAGGCGGAAACCATCACCTCGTTCCTGGTGATGGATGTCCTGGAGGAGGCGTTGGCGCTCGAGCGCGCGGGAGAGGACATCATTCATCTCGAAGTCGGGCAGCCCGACTTCCCGACGCCGCAGTGCATTGTTGAGGCGATGTGCCGCGCGGTCGCGGCCGGCCACACGCGCTACACCCACAGCATGGGGATAACGGAGCTGCGCGAGGCTATCTGTGAGCGCTATCGCGCCCACTACGGCGTCGAGATCGAATGCGACCAGGTAACGGTAACATCGGGCACCTCCCCTGCTCTGCTGCTCGCCCTGGCGACGCTGGTGGAGCCGGAGGACGAAGTGATCCTGGCTGATCCGGGGTATGCGTGCTATCCCAATTTCGTCAGGCTGCTCGGAGGGCGCTGCGTCTTCTTCCCGGTGTCGGAAGCCGAAGGCTTTCAGTACGACCCGGCGCAAATCGCCAAGCGCATCACCCCGCGCACCAAGGCCATCATCATCAACTCACCTGCCAACCCCACCGGCGCGGTGCTTGACGAGTCGCTGCTGCGCGAGATCGCCGACCTCGGCCCGCCGGTCATCTCCGACGAGATCTACCACGGGCTGACCTATGGCGTCGAGGCGCAGACGCTGCTGCGCTTTACCGACCGCGCATTTGTGCTCGACGGGTTCTCGAAGCGATACGCAATGACCGGTTGGCGCCTGGGCTACGTGATCGCGCCGCCGCCGCTCGTGCGCGCCGTTCAGAAGCTGCAGCAGAATCTTTTCATCTGCGCCAGCTCCTTTGCGCAGTGGGGCGGGGTCGCGGCCCTGCGGGAAGCGGGAGCCGAGGTCGCGCGAATGCGCTCGATCTACGATGAGCGACGGAAGTTCATCGTCGCCGCGCTCAGAGAACTAGGATTCGGCGTGACCTCGGAGCCGAGAGGCGCATATTACGTCCTCGCCAACGCGCGCCACTTGTCGCACGACTCGGTAACCCTGGCGCGCCAACTCCTGCGCGAAGCCAAGGTCGCCGTGGCGCCCGGCGCGGACTTTGGCAGCAACGCCGAGGGGTACATCCGTTTCTCCTACGCGAATTCGCTGGAGAACATTGAAGAGGGCGCGGCGCGGCTGCGACGCTACCTTGGCGCGCGCGGCTGAGGGCAAGCGTGCGTAAGGTGACCGCAAGTGGCGCACGGAGCGCTTTCCAGCCTGAGCGCTTACGCGCGCGGGCATCCCCTGCGCGAGGCTCGTGGTGCAAAGTCCGGTGAATACATTGAGGGCGCTAATGGGTCGCAGATTCGGCTATTCCACTTGCCGCGTGTTCGCGAGCGCGATACT
>Ga0315296_10001063_pt1 | contig 24177 bp, 28 predicted proteins | sample YL17G14_18_MG_FD_203921 | JGI IMG/M metagenome (GOLD analysis project Ga0315296, IMG submission 203921) | Sediment microbial communities from Yellowstone Lake, YNP, Wyoming, USA - YL17G14_18 | ecosystem: Environmental > Aquatic > Freshwater > Lake > Sediment | place: USA: Wyoming | collected... | reverse complement strand
GTGTGACGATGCTGCGCGGCGCGACGAGCGCGGAAATAACCCTGGAACTCAAGAAGCGGTTCAAGCGTCTCGGCGTGGACAAAGCGCTGGAAAAGGCCGGCATCAAGCCGGGGGACAAAGTGCGCTGCGGCAGCCTGGAATGGGAGTGGACGTAGATGAGGGTCGGCATTTTCGGCGGCACCTTCGACCCCATCCACAACGGCCATCTCGTCATCGCCGAGGCGGTAAAAGACCAGCTCAACCTGGCCGAAATCATCTTTGTTCCCGCCGGTCAGCCCTGGCTGAAAGCGGACTGGCCGATTTCGCCGGCGCAACACCGGCTGGCGATGCTGAGACTGGCTCTCGCCGGCAAGCCATGCTTCAAGATTTCCGACGCCGAGCTCGAGCGCGTCGGGCCGTCCTACACGGTTAACACCGTCGAGGAACTGCGGCGCAAGATGGGCGAGGACGCGGAGCTATTCTTCATTCTGGGTTGGGACAGCCTGGCGACGCTGCCCCGCTGGCACGACACGTCGCGCTTAGTCCGGCTCTGTACCCTCGTCGCTGTGCACCGCCCCGGCTATCCCCGCCCCGACCTCAAGCCGATGGAGAAAAGCGTTCCGGGCGTCTCCCGGCGCGTTATCTTTATGACCGAGCCCTGCGTGGATATCAGCGCCACGGACATCCGGGTGCGGGTGCGGCAGAACCTGCCCTTTGACGACCTTGTTCCCGAGCCGGTGGCGCGCTATATTAAAGAAAATGGGCTGTATCGGGACTAATACAAAGGAACAAAACGATGATACATAAGTCGTCATTGCTTCGGGGCGAAGCCCCGAAGCAATCCGTCTGCGATTGATGAAGGACCGATTTCATCGGTACCACAGGGTATGAAAATGGCCGTCCCTTTGTCATTCTGGCGGAGGCCAGAATCCAGAAAGATATCAATGGCCAGTATACATACCTGGATTCCAGCGAAAGCTGGAATGACGTTGGGTCGTTGATTACATATTCTCGTCGCAGACAGACTAAAGTACTTGAACGAAGTAGCGGCCATTCACAACGAACTGTTGGATATCGGCTGTAACGAGGTATTGCTGAGACTCATGAGAACAAAACGAGTTTGCCATTAGCAAACAATCGAGCGGAGTGTGACCGATAAACTCCGTGAGAAAGGAGTATGCCAGTGAAGAATCTTAGCAAGCATTTCACTTGCCCGCAGTGCGGACGGCATAAGCCATGGGGCGACATGCTTAAGCATGTCGCCTATGCCGGTGACTCAGAACACGAACAGTGGCGGATAGGTCACGGCTTCCCGAAAAGAATAGCTTTTGGGAGTGCTAAGAAGTATGAACCAAGGTTGCGGATTGCGGTCGTGCGCGAGTTTCCTCAATAAGAGTAGGAGGTAGTTTATGGCCGACCTGTCAAACCTATCGAAAGCAGTTGTCTCCGGAGACCGCGATAAAGCCGTCCAGTTGGCGACGGAGGCAGTCAGCGCTGGCGTCAACCCGGAAGACATCATCACGAAAGGACTTCAGACGGGAATGATGACGGTGGGGGAGAAGTTCTCCAGCGGCGAGTACTTCCTGCCCGATATGCTGATGGCGGCGCGGGCAATGAAGTCGGCACTGGACGTCCTGAAGCCTCTGCTGGCAAAGAGCGGCCTGCCTACGCTCGGCCGGGTGGTCATCGGCACCGTCCAGGGTGATATGCACGACATCGGCAAGAACGTCGTCGCCACCTTCCTCGGCGGCAGCGGTTTTGAGGTCTACGACCTGGGCCTCAACGTGTCGGCCCAGCAGTTCGTCAACGCCGTGCGGGAGAAAAAAGCCGATATTCTGGGGCTATCGGCCCTGCTGACCACCACCATGCCGACGATGGGTCAGACAATCAAGGACCTGGAAAAAGCCGGACTGCGTTCCAGGGTCAAGGTGATTGTCGGTGGGGCGCCGGTCACCGCGGAGTTCGCCAGGTTTATCGGCGCGGATGCCCATGCCCGCGACGGCGGCGAAGCGATTCCCGTCTGCAAGAAGCTGGTCCAGCGGGGAGGTGCCTAATGACGATGACGCATCGCGAGCGGATTCTGGCGGCGGCGCGCGGCCAGAAAACGGACAAACTCGCCTACGCGGCGCGTATCGACCTGTGGTACGGCTACCATAAAGCCCACGGCACCCTGCCACAGAAATACCAGGGCTGGAGCCTGCTGGACATCCTCCGCGACCAGGGGGCGGGGATTATGTTCCGCGGTTACTCCATTGTCAAAGAGAAGTACCTTGATATGGAAGTCATCGAGAAGACCGAGCCGCCCTACATCTTCACCGAGTACCGCACACCCATCGGCATCATCTCGAAGAAAGAGATTCTGGACACCTCGGAAGGCGTCCTGGTCAAGTACGAGATGGAGAAGCTATTCAAGAGCGTCAAGGACTACCCGGTCATCAGGTACGTCTTCGAGCACACCATTCCGGCGGATGACTTTGCCGCCTATGACAAAATGGAGGCGGAGGTGGGGGAGGACGGGCTGGTGGCGACAGGCGCCACGTTCTGGTCGCCCATCCAGCGGGTGATGCGGGAAATCCTGGGCTACGAGGTCTTCTTCTACGAGCTGGCTGACCGTCCCGCCGAGGTCGAGTCGCTCATCGAGGTGATGAAAGACCTCGAGCGGCGCAAGCTGAAGCTGGCAATAAAGTCGGATTTGGAAATCTTCAACATCTGCGCCAACTGGAGCGATGATATCCACACGCCGGTGTTCCGCAAGTACTTCATCCCCTGGTTCCACGAGACCTGCGATTTCCTCCATTCCCACGGCCGGCTGGCGATGGCGCACGTCGATGGCGAGATGCGGCGGCTGAACCCGATGTTCAAAGAGACGAAGATAGACGTTGCCGAGGCGGTCACGCCGGCTCCCCAGACCCGCGTCCCGATGAAGGAGTTCCGTGAACAGTTCGGCGAGAACGTGACTATCTGGGGCGGCATCCCGTCCATCCTCTTTGAGCCGATGTACCGCGACAAAGACTTTGACGATTTCATCAAGAGTATGTTCCAGGAGATGGCGCCGGGCTCCCGGTTCATCGTGGGGATGGGGGACAACCTGCCCTTTGACGGCAGCATCGACCGGGTGGGCCGTGTGGCGGAACTGATTGACAAATACGGCAAACTGCCGATAGAGGCGTAGAGTCCGACCCGTGCGTATCAGGGATTCGGTTGCCTTCGGTCTTAGTCTGTCGTTGCTACGAAAATAGAGTCTGTCATTCCCGCGTCCGCGGGAATGACGGTGTGGATTGCCACGTCCCGATTCCACCGAGACGCGCGGTGATTGCGGGTTCTGTTGAGATTAGCGTGACCACCGCCGATAACGATTTATAGTACTCTCATCGGCGTTGGGTGGGCTGAGATGCAGGACAAAGAATCGAGAAGCCCCGTCGCCGCGGATTTGTCTGACGCTGTTGAAAACAGTCGCCCGTTTGTGCTACTATTACCATTTGTTATTTTGGAGCGGATGACCGCTATTGTCAACGAGGTTGACAGTGGTTGTATCAGGTAGTATAATGTTAGTTGTGTCAAGTTCTGGAGTACGTGGTGAAGGCGGTGCCATGAAGAATGAAGGCGTCTACATGATGCAGGTGGCTTCGATGCTTACGGGAATGCATCCCCAGACCCTCCGTAAGTACGAGCGCGCCGGTTTCTTGACGCCGTCCCGCAACCATTCCTGCCGCCGGTACTCTGATGAGGATATTGAGCGCCTGAAGATGATTAAATGTCTGGTCGATAATGGTGGTCTCAATCTGGCGGGTGTGGAGCTGGCGCTGAAGCTGAGGGCTAAAGTGCTTGGTATGCAGCAGGAAATGGTCTCCGGCGGCGCCGCTGTGAAGTTGGAAGAACGACTCGCCGAGATGGTCGACGAGCTACTTGGGATTCTGGGGACACGTTAGGCCCGTTGTAGGGGAAGGAGGTGATTGGTCATGTGGAAATTGAGAGGCTGCGCCCGGTGTAACGGCGATGTCTATATTAATCGGGATGAGTATGGCTGGTTCGTGCAGTGCCTCCAGTGCGGCTATCATAGCGAACTGGTGAACATTGACGAGGCGCGTAAGCAGATGCAGATGCAGGGTGAATCACCGAGAGTCACTGCTGAAGCTAACTTGAACGACGAAGAGTAATCGAGTACCCTTATAGTTGGGGGAGCACACAGCTTCCCCGCCGAATCACGAAAGGAGCCTGGCTATGAAGCTGTGTGTCAAAAAGGTCTACTGCCCGACCTGCCAGAAGCTGGTGAATTGCAAGGAGCAGACTGCCGCCAACGCGACCCGTTTTGTCTGCTCGAGGTGCGGCGCCACCGTCTGGACCAAGGAAGGGACGCAGTGGAAGCATGCGTCCAAGTTAGCCTAGTTTGTCCGGTTGAGGAGGTAGTTATTGCCCTATGCCTGTTTATGAATACGAATGCGAGACTTGCTCCTGCCGATTTGACTTGAGGCAGAGCTTTAGCGATAGTCCCGTTACCAGTTGCCCGCGTTGCCAGGGCAGCGCCCGGCGGGTGTTCGTGTCGGTGCCTATCATTTTCAAAGGCAGCGGGTTCTACGTGACTGACCACCGTAATGACGGCAATGGCAAGGGCAACGGCCCGAAGGATGATTCCACGGCAGCCACTAAAGAAGCGCCGGAGAAGACCAAAACGGAGGTTGTTTCCAAGGCGAAAGACTAACCGGCAAATCGATTTGAATTTCGAGGAGAACGAGAGGCAACCCCGATGTAATCGGGGTTTTTCCTTTTGTGGGGCTATTGCTTGAGAGCATTGATGGCGGTGAAGCCGGCGTCCTGTCGGTAGCCATCGACCGGACTCTCCGGCGGGTAGCGGGTCAGCCCCGGCGGCTGAGTCAGCGCGGAACGGTAAGTCAAATCCCCGAACCCCGCCCTCCCCAGCATCGTTTCGACCTCGGCCCGGGAATAGAATCGCGCGTTGCGGTAGATGCGGTGTCCCTCTCTGCCCAGTCGGGCGTAATAGTCAGCCCATGGGCTTTCTTTGAGAATTATGCCCAGCGCCAGCCGCCTGCCCGGCCTAAGGACTCGCCCTGCTTCCCGCAACACTCTCTCCGGGTCTTTCACAAAGCAGAGAGCCAGCGCCATCAGAACACCGGCAAATACCCCGCTTCGGAAAGGTAATTCCTCACCGACGCCCTGCACCACCTGAATACCTCGGTCTCTGGCTATCGTCAGGAGCGGCTGGGAAGGGTCAACGCCGTACTTTGTGCCCAGCGCCCGGGCGAACCGACCCGACCCCACCCCCACCTCCAGCCACGGCCGGTCGCCGTCGATGAACGGGCGTAGGCAATCAACTTCCATCGCGAAGAGGGTCCGGCCCGGCTCCGCGTCATACCAGGTGTCGTACTTGCGGGCGTGGGCGTCAAAAGAGTGGCGGGACATTTGGCCTAAACCTTCAGGTCGAGGGCGAAGACGATGGCTTTAGCTACGGCTAGCATTTTCTCCGAGGACAGAGTGCCGAGTCTTTCGGTCAGTCTGGCTTTCGGTATTGTCAAAAGGTCGTCCGTGTTCACCACGCAAGGGACGGGCATCCCGTCCTCTTTGCCAAGGGAAACCTCGACGGGTATATCGCGGATGGTGCGTGTTATCGGCGCCACGGTGACTGAGGTGCGGACAGGGTAGGCGGCGTCTCTTGATAGTAGCACGACAGGAGCCGTCCAGTGGGAGGGGGTAACTCCGCCCACCACACTTCTCCACGGCGCATTTACCAGGACTCCCCGGGCAAGACTTCACCGCTGATAGCCGCCTGGCTCTCCCCTACCTCGGGCTCTTCCGGCACCTTCGCGTAGCCCTGCTGATAAAGCCGGTCAAGCTCTTCCCGCTCAACCTGGTCCAGGTAGCTCTGACAGGCGCGGCGAATCAACTCCGAGCGGCTCCTCCGCTTACCGGCGCAGAACCTGTCCAGCTCTTTCAGTAGCTCTTCATCAACCGGGACCTGGATTACTTTCTTTGCCACCGTATTCTCCACATAGTATTACACAATATCTATACCTTTAATATTCCATATACTCGTCCCGTTGTCAAGCGCCAGCGAATTGACTTCTAAACACTCGGCAAGTAAAATTAAGCCCATAGGTTTTCGGCTCGGTGAGAGAAGGAATCAACATGCAGTGCGATTACAGGCGGCCCCACTTTAGGATTTTGTCGGATAGCCAGATAGCGGAAATCCACGATGCCACGCTCCAGCTTCTGGAGCGCGGCGGAGCGGCTTTTGAGGCTAAAGAAGCGCTGGATATCCTGGCTGATGCCGGGCTGGATGTCTCCAATCCCGACCGCGTTAAAATCCCCGCCCATATGGTCGAGGACGCCATCCGCAAAGCCCCTAAGATGGTCACGATGTACAGTCGGGATGGTGAGCCGTCCATCGTTCTGAACGGAAAGACCGGCGCTCACTTCGGCTCAATTCCTGATTTGCCCACCTACCGCGACCCCTTCAGCAAGCGCGAGCGCACCTGCTACGTGGCAGACATCGCCGACATGGCGCGCCTGATTGACGCTCTGCCCAACGTCGAATGGGTCCTCCTCGGCACGGTCAATCCCACCCTCCCCGCCGCCATCACCGATAAAGTCTCCCTGCTTCAGACCATTCTCAATACCACCAAGCCAATCATGGGCGAAATCAACGATGCCCAGAGCCTGAGCGAGATGTTCGCCCTGTGCGAAGTTGTCGCCGGCGGCGAAAAGAAGTTCAAAGAGAAGCCCTTCTTCATCGGTTCCTGCGAGCCGGTCAGCCCGCTCGTGCACGGCAAAGATGCGATGGAGAAGAGCCTGCTCTGCGCCGAGAAGGGCATTCCCTGCGTCGTCTACGGTATGCCGATGGCGGGCGCCACCACTCCGGCCACCTTTGCCGGCTGCCTGGCCATCGCCAATGCCGAGGTCCTGAGCCAGCTCGTCGTCCTGCAACTGAAGAACCCGGGTGCCCCCATAATCTACGGCTCCATCCCGTCCATTATGGATATGCGCACCACCATTTACTCCTATGGTTGCCCGGAGCTTAGCCTGATGGGGGCGGCGCTCACCGAGGTCTGCCACTCCTACAAGCTTCCTATGTTCGGGGTGGCCGGCAGCACGGATGCCGCCACTATCGGCTTGCAGTCCGGCGCCGAGATTACTTACGAGATTATGGCTTCGGCGCTAGCCGGCACCGACCTGGTCCGCAGCGCCGCGTTCCTCTATCACGCCAAGGTCGGCTCGCCGGAGGTGGTTGTCTTCGGCAACGAAATCGTCGATATGGTCAAAGTCCTGCTCAACGGCATCGAAGTCAACAAGGAGACCCTGCCCATCGAGATGATGGTGCGGATGGGTCCGAAAGCCAACTACCTTTTCGAAAGCCATACCCGTAAGCACTTCCGCAAATTCTGGTCGCCGCCCCTATTCGACCGTAGTTTCAACCCGGCAAGCTCCCGGAACGCCGAGGACCTCATCAACCAGCGGACAAAGGAAATCATCGAGACTCACCAGCCCAAGGCTCTCCCCGCCGACCTGGTGAAAGAGCTCAAGAAGATGGAAAAGACCTGGTTCCAGCGAGTGGGCTTGAAGCACGAGTATCCCAAGCGCAAAGAAAGGTAGTCCCTTTTTCCCCTCTCCACCAGGAGTTTATTGAGTTGGGCTGGGAAAATGAACTCGACACTCCATAAACTCTACGAACTCCAGAAACTGGGGGTGGGGCAGAGGGGAGGGGGTGGCGTATATTGACAAATCGGGTCAAGTATCGATACTATATAAGGCATCTCTGGCGTGTCCTCTTAAACTAGACTAATCGGCCGAATTGAGATAAAAACTAAGTGGGTAGGTCCCGTTTGCGACCTGCTCCAGGCAAAAAGGGGGTGATAGCTTTTCATAGAAAAGGGAATTTGTTAAGTAAGGGGGACCCAATATTTAGGAGGAAAAAATGAGGTTAAACAAGATTTTAGCATTCGTGTTGGCCGTAGTGATGGTCAGCTTGCTGATTGCCGTTGGCTGCGCGCCCAAGCCAGCCCCCGCGCCAGCACCGGCACCAGCCCCAGCACCGGCACCGGCACCAGCCCCAGCACCGGCGCCTGCCCAGCCACCCAAAGTAATCAAGTGGCAGGGTCAGCCAATCTCACCTCCAGGCACTCTCGAAACCGAAAACATGGAAGACCTGATTAAGAGAATTAAAGAGGCCAGCGGTGGTCGCCTCGATATTGTTCTTAACGCTCATGGCAGCATTGTCCCCGGCGCCAAGGAGTTTGATGGCGTTGACCTGGGCACTCTTTAATGTCGCCCCGAGCTACCTCGTCGATAAGTGGCCCGCAGCGAACCCGTTTGCCTACATGATTGGTGGTCTCACCGGTATTGAGTATGCGTTCTGGATGGCGGTGGGCGGCGGTAATCAGCTCGTTGACAAAATGATTGCCGGCAAGAACGTCAAAATGTTAACGAACACGCTAGTTACTACACCTGAGGTATTCCTGCAATCCAAGAAAGAGCTCAAGAGTGTTGCCGATATCAAGGGTCTGAAGATTCGTTCTACCGGTGATGACGGTGAAATCCTCACCAAGATGGGCGCTTCCGTCATTTTCCTGCCCGGTGGCGAAATCTATCAGGCCGTCCAGAGAGGCGTTATTGACGCCTTGCAACTGAGCACCCCGGCCGTTGACTGGACCTTCGCCATCCATGAAGTTGCCAAGTTCCAGTATCTCTCACCGGTACGACAGCCGAATGACCCGACCTGGGTCTTCGTCAGCCCGAAGAAGTGGGCCGAGCTACCGGATGACCTGAAGAAAATAGTGGAAGAAGTGCACTATGGTCATGGCTATCGGTGGTATGCCCGCCTAACTCAGCTGGACCTTCAAGCCTTAGAGAAACAGAAAGCTTATGGCGTGAAGGTCGCGCCCATTCCGAAAGATATCGAAGATGAAATGATTCGACTGGCCAAGACCCTTTACGACGAGAAATCCGCCAAAGATGCCTTATACGGCGAAGTCGTGAAGTCACAGCGTGCATTCATGGACCAGTACCGCGCGGCCTGGCCCAGACTCTAGACTTCGGTCCCATTGTCCCCTGCCCGAGGAGTCCTCGGGCAGGGGCTTTCTTGAATACCCGCCGTAAAGGATGAATTCCGTGAAAAAAGTGTTAAACGGTTACGATTGGTTTGTTGATAAAACTGGGGAACTGGTCAAGTGGCTGGCGGTCATTCTCGTTTTGCAAATGAGTTTTGAAGTTACCATGCGCTATCTTTTCAATGCGCCGACGATCTGGGGCTATGACACTGCCGTAATGACGGGCATTGCTTTATATATCATTGCCTGGTCTTACGCCGATTTGCACAATCAGCACGTGCGGGTAGACATTGTCTATGTGCGCCTCTCCGCTAAAGGAAAGGCGATAATCGATATGCTGGGCGCCATTTTCTTCTTCTTGCCCTTTGTGGCTACAATGCTCTACACTTCTTCCACATGGATGTGGAAAGCCTGGGCGACTCACGAGGTCCGCTCTGAGACCTACTGGTATCCGCCCGCCGCACCAATCAGGACGTTGTTCTTCCTGGGGGTTATCCTGTTCACCTTCCGCGGGCTGACACGGCTTACCCGGGACGTTTACCTGGTGGTAAGGAGTAAACCCCTATGATTGAGCTCAGTCCCGAACTTACGGCTTTTGTGCTGCTGGGGGTCTTCCTGCTGGGTGTCTTTGCCGGTTATCCGCTGGCCCTGGTTGCCGGCGGCACCGGCATCATCGTTGGCTTTCTGCTGTTCGGACCGATGGTGGGCCAGATTATCTATATGCAGGTTTTCAGTATCCTGTCCGATTATATTTTGCTGGCAATGCCCTTATTTATCTTTATGGGCCACATCGTTGAGCAGTCCGGCATTGCTGACCGGATGTACCAGGCGCTGTACCTGTGGCTGGGCGGGCTGAGAGGCGGCCTGGCAATATCGACGCTCATACTGGCGACTATCATCGCCACGACGGTGGGCCTGGTGGCCGCCGCCACCACCATTGTCACCGTTATCGCGGTTGCCTCAATGATTAAACGGGGCTATAACAAGAGCCTGGCGACGGCCTGCTGTTGCGCCGGGGGTAGCCTGGGCATCCTCATTCCCCCTAGCACTCTCCTCATTGTCTACGGGCCGATGGCGAGGTTGTCGGTGGGCAAGCTCTATTTTGGCGCTTTCTTACCCGGCTTCCTGCTCGCCGTGCTCTACTGCCTCTATGTTGCCATCACCTGCTATCTCAAGCCGGAGCTGGGACCGCCCGTCCCCATCGAGGAGCGCAATGTCCCGTTCTGGAGGAAGACCTGGATGCTGGCGACAGCAATTGTGCCGATTTCCATTATCGTTCTCGGCGTTCTCGGCGTCATCTTCCTCGGTATCGCCGCGCCGACGGAGGCGGCCGCCACCGGCGCCTTTACCTCGATGCTCCTGGCCTGGGGTTACAAGAGGATGAACTGGAAAGTGCTGGTCAACACCGCCCGCGAGACGGTCAAGGGTTCCGGTCTCATCTTCCTCATTGCCGGCTGTTCCGTGGCGTTCACCGCCGTCTTTATGCGCAGCGGTAGCGGCGAGGTGGTGCGCAACCTCATTATGAGTATGCCTTTTGGTAAATGGGGCGCCTTCCTGCTCATCATGTTTTTGTGCTTCATACTCGGTTTCTTCATTATCGACCTGGGCATCATCTTCCTGCTCGTCCCCATCATCACCCCTATCTTCAAATCGCTCGGCTTTGACCCCATCTGGGCGGCAATCATGATTAACATCAATATCCAGATGTCCTATATGACGCCGCCGCTGGCGGTGGCTATCTTCTTCGTCAAAGGGACGGCGCCGCCGGAGCTGGGCATCACGATGAACGATATCATCAAGGGCGTCTGGCCCTTCGTCTTCCTCATCATCGTGGGGCTGGCGCTGTGCGTGGCTTTCCCGGAAATCATCCTCTGGCTGCCCGGCCAGATGATACAGTAGGCAAGACCGAAGCGGTCAGCCTGAGCTGAGGGCAGAGTACAGGGCTGTATCGGGCCGGTTCTTACGCGGCGATGTAGCCCTGTTTTATCAGCAGTTCAGCGGTGAGGACGGCACCGCGGGCGGCGCCCATCTTAGTGTTGTGGGAGACCAGCACGTACTTGATGCCGTTCTCCAGCACGCTGTCCTTCCTGATTCTCCCCACCGTTGTCGCCATCCCGTTGTCCGTGTCCCGGTCGAGACGGGGCTGGGGGCGGAAGGGGTCATTGAGGACGACAATCATCTGCTGTGGGGCGGACGGCAGTCCGGAGCCTTTGAGCCCGGCAAAATCCTGCATCGCCTTAGCGACGTCTGCCGGCTCGCAGGGCTTCTGGGTCGCCACGAAGACTGCCTCGGTGTGGCCTTCCCTGACGTTAACGCGGGTGCACGTGCAGCTGACAGCGAATCCCGCCGGCTGAATGGTCTCGCCGGAGAACTTGCCCAGAATCTTCTGCGTTTCGCGCTGGACTTTCTCTTCCTCATTAGGAATGTAGGGTATGACGTTATCGAGGATGTCCAGCCCAATCACGCCCGGGCTGCGCCCGGCGCCGGATAGTGACTGCAGTGAGGTCATAATTACTGACTTTATCCCGAAGGCGTCATAGATGGGCTTGAGCGTGATGGCCAGCCCGATGGTGGTGCAGTTGGGGTTAGGGGTGATGAAGCCCTTCCAGCCGCGCGCTTGCCTCTGGACCTTGATTAAGGCCGCCTGCTCCGAGTTGATGCCGGGAATCAGGACCGGCACGTCTTTTTCGTAGCGGAAGGCGGAAGCCGTGCTGATTACCGGTTTGGTAGCGGCGAACTTCGGCTCCAGGATTTGCGCCTGGTCCGACTCAATCGCCGAGAAGATGATATCGACGTTCGAGATGTCCATCTCCAGCGCGTTCTGCACGTGGATGCTCATAACATCGGCCGTGGGCGGCTCGTCACAGAACCAGCGGAAGGCGCCCGTCTTGGGGTCGGTCAGCGCTTCTTTGTAGCTCCGTCCCGCCGACCTCTCGGAAGCGGCGAGGGTGGTCACTTTAATCCAGGGGTGCTTGTCCAGGGCAACGATGAACTGCTGACCGACGATACCGGTGGCACCAACGACTGCGGCGCGTAACATATTCTCCTCCACTATGAATGCGGAATGTCCATTCCGTATTCTCCTTATTATAGCGTAAGGACTGTTCGACCTCAATTTCCGTCATTGTCCTGACGTTCCAAAACGCGGGCTTGACAGTGGTGCTATAATACACTAGGTGAAATCGAAAGAGTAGCCTATTTTCTATCAAAAACAACCCTGCACTTCTTGAGAGTATCTTAAGAAATCAAATGAAGGGGGTGATAGCTTTCGAAAAAAAGAGTTGGTTTCCAGTTCTAATATATTAGCGGAGGATAAAAGAAAAATGAGGAAATTTTTGGCCTTATTTGTGGTGGGAGTATTAGTCGCCAGCCTGATTGCCATCGGCTGCGCTCCCAAGCCAGCCCCGGCCCCAGCACCAGTCCCTGCTCCTGCTCCGGCACCGGCACCTAAACCGGCACCGGCACCAGCGCCGGCACCCGCCCCAGCGCCGGCTCCAGCCCCAGCACCGGCCCCAGCGCCAGCACCGGCCCAGCCGCCCAAGGCCATTACTCTTAACGGTCAGGGCCATACCGCGGCGGCTAGCGAAATGTACAAATCAGTCGACCGGTTTGCTGCCCGGGTGACCCAGTCCAGTGGCGGCCGTCTTACCCTCAAGATTCAGCCAGCGGGCGGCGTCGTCCCGGCAACCAAGGAATTTGACGGCGTTCACGGCGGTAGCCTGGACTGGGCGCAGACCGCTTTCGCTTACTGGAAGGACAAGTTCCCGGCCGCTGGTCTCTTCACCTTCACCGTGGGTGGTCTGACCCCGGTAGAGCAAATGCTCTGGCACCTTCAGGGAGGCGGTAAAGAGCTAGCCCAGAAGATGGTGAAGGACTACAATGTCATCCTTATGCCTGGCTGGATTGGTTCCGCCGAAATCTTCCTCAGCACCACAAAACCGCTAAAGACAGTCGCTGACATCAAGGGTCTAAAGATTCGTACGGCCGGCGATGACGGCGTCATCTTTGCCAAAATGGGTGCCGCCGTGGTCTCCTTGCCGAGTGGTGAAGTCTATGAAGCTATGAAGCGTGGCGTCATAGACTCCTATCAGCTTAGCTCTCCAGCCGTCGACTATTCCATGGCAATGCACGAGGTAGCCAAGTATATCTACATCTCGCCGGCGCGTCAGCCGTCAGAGTACCACGCCTGGCTGTTCAACAAGGATGTCTGGAACAACAAACTCACCGACGACCTCAGAGCGCTGATTGAAGATGCCGCTCTGGCCGAAGCCTGGAAGTACTACGCTCTCATCACCAAGATGGATTCGGAAGCGGTTGCCAAGTATAAGGCTTACGGCGTCCAGGTAGCGCCGATTCCGAAGGAAATCGAGGATGAGATAATGAAGCAGGCGGACATCTTCTATAAGGAACAGGCCGCCAAGGACGCTCTCTTCAACGAAATCTATACTTCCCTTACCACCTTCCAGAAGACGATAAGGGAAAGCGCCGCAAGACTATAGCGTGCAGTCCCCCCTCGAGAGCCAACTCTTGAGGGGGGATTCCCCCATCTATAACTATGAGAAAACTACTGAAGTTCATTGATGCCACGAGTCTGTGGACGGGCAAAATAGTCCGCTGGTTGGCCGTAGCTCTGGTCTTGATTATGTCTTACGAAGTCTTTATGCGTTATGTGCTGAATTCGCCAACGATGTGGGCTTATGAGACGGTCATCATGACCGGCGCCGCGATGTACGCCTTCGCCTGGACTTATGTGCACCGCGAAAAGGCCCATATCCGGGTTGATGTCTTCTATTCCCGATTGTCGTCTAGAGGCAAGGCTCTCGTTGACGCCCTTTGCACCTTCTTTCTGTTCTTTCCGCTCATCAGCCTGCTCGGCTACATGGCTTTTACCTGGATGGTGCGCGCCTGGAAAATCGGTGAGAAATCGGTGGAGACGTACTGGTATCCGCCCATCGCCCCCCTCCGCACCGCTGTCTTCATCGGGCTGGTCCTCTTCGGGCTTCAAGGTCTTGCCCAGTTCATCCGCGATGTCTACCTGCTGTTAAGGAACAAAAGCTATGATTGACATAAGCCCGGAGCTGGTCACCTTAATCATGATTCTGGGAGTCTTCGTTGGTATTCTGCTGGGCTATCCCCTGGCCATTCCTATCGGCGCGCTGGGCCTCATCATGGGCATCTTGGTCGTTGGCCCGAACGCGACCTATGATTTGTACTATTCACGCGTGTTCAGCATTCTCACCAACTATATTCTGCTCGCCGTTCCGCTCTTTGTCTTCATGGGCGATATGTTGGAGAAGTCCGGCATTGCCGCTGGTCTTTATGACGCGCTGTATTTGTGGCTGGGCGGGCTGAAGGGCGGCCTGGCCCTGGTGACCATCATGGTCGGCACGATAATGGCGGCCTGCGTGGGCATTATCGCCGCGTCGGTGACGATGCTGGCGCTGGTTGGCATTCCCTCGATGGTCAAACGCGGCTACAGCAAGAGCCTTGCCTCTGGTTCCGTCTGCGCCGGCGGCACCCTGGGCATCCTCATTCCACCCAGCATCATGCTCGTGGTCTACGGGCCAATGTCGGGCCTGTCTGTCGGCAAGCTGTTCATGGGGGCCTTTATGCCCGGTTTTCTCCTCTCTGCCCTGTATTTGCTCTATGTCTTTATCCGCTGCCAGCTTGAACCGGAGATGGGGCCGCCCGTGCCGCGCGAAGAGAGAGGGGTGCCCCTGGGCAAGAAGGTGGGGATGCTGCTCACCTCGCTGATTCCGCCGTCGATACTGGTGCTGTCCGTGCTGGGCGTGATTTATCTGGGCGTAGCCGCGCCCACGGAAGCCGCCGGAATTGGCGCCTTTGCCGCCACGGTCTTAGCGATTATCTACCGCAAATTTAGCTTTAAGGTCCTCCTTGACACCGCCACGAGCACGATGAAACTCAGCGGTATGATTTTCCTCATCTCGTCACTTAGCTTTGCTTTTGTCGGCATCTTCATTAGAATCGGGGGTGGGGAGGTGGTGTCCGATTTCTTGCTGTCAATGCCGGGAGGCAAATGGGTCGTCTTCGGCCTCATCATGTTCCTCGTCTTTTTCCTGGGCTTCTTCATTGACTGGATGGGTATCGTCTTTATTATGGTCCCCATCATCACTCCCATCGGCACTGCCCTCGGCTTCGACCCGCTCTGGTTCGGCTTGATGGTTTGCGTTAACCTCCAGACCTCCTTTATGACCCCGCCCTTCGCCTACGCCATATTCATTATCCGCGGCGTTTCTCCGCCGGAGCTGGGCGTGACGATGGGGGATGTCATGCGGGGGGTCGTTCCTTTTGTTATCATGATACTCGTTGGCATTTTCCTGTGCGTGGCTTTCCCGGAAATCATCCTCTGGTTGCCGGGGAAAATGATAAAATAGCAACCAGCGTATGTCTCGAGGAGGAAATCGAATGAACATGCTCATCACTGGCGGCACGGGCTTCATCGGGGTGGGGCTGGCGCGCAAGCTGCTGGCGAGGGGCGAAAACGTCGTCCTGTTTGACATCGCCATCAGCGCCCAGCGCCTCACCGATATCAAGGACAAGGTCAAGGTCATCCAGGGCGACCTCAAAGTGTGGCCGGAAGTGCTCAACGCGGTGAGGGACAACAAAATCGACGGCATTTTCCATCTTGGCTCGATGCTGAGCCTGCCTTCGGAAGAGAATCCCTGGGCATCCTTCCAGACGAACGTCGCCGGGACGATGCATGTCCTGGAAGCGGCGCGGCTCTTCGGTGTGAAGCGCCTGGTCTTCGCCAGCACCGCCGCCACCTATGGGCTGGGAACGGGTGAAGTGATTACCGATGACACCCTCCAGCGCCCCATTACGATGTACGGCTGCGGCAAACTCTACGGCGAGCTTCTCGGCCGGTTCTACCGGAGGAAGTTCGACCTTGATTTCCGCGCCCTGCGCTACTGCGCGGTGATGGGTCCCGGGGTCAAGACCATCGCCGTGACCCAGTTCTACCCCTGGATGGTGGAGGCCGCGGCGCTGGGCAAGCCGTTTGAGTCCTTCGCCGGGGAAACTGCCGCCGTGCCGGTTACCTACTTCAAGGACGCCATCCGCGCCATCGAGATGCTCTTCTACGCGCCCAAAGAGAACATCAAGACCGTGTGCTACAACATCTCCGGCGTTTCCCCCGCCCGCTCCGCCAAGGAGCTTGAGATGGCAATTAAGAAGTTCATCCCGGACGCTAAGATTACCTACAAGCCGGACAAAGTAACGATGGAGTTCTTCAACAGCCAGACAATGAAGGTTTTCGATGGCAGCCGGGCCTGGGAAGAGTGGGGCTATAAGCCGCAGTTCACCGACTTTGACAAAGTGGTGGCGGACTTCATTAAGGAAGTCAGGACCAACGCCAGGTATTACGGCTTAGCTTAGTTGAAGGAGGACAATTCACGTGACCATTGAAGTCAACAGTAAATTCAAGCGGGCTCCCAAGGCGGTTCTTGAAGGCTGGCGTAAGCTCCTCGCTGAATACCGTGGCGTAACCCCGGAAGCATCGGACGTGATGAACCGGATGAACGCGATGAGCTCCGATATCAAACCGCTGTACGAGGGCATCCGAATAGTCGGTTCGGCACTGACGGTCAAGACCATCGAGGCGGACCTGGCGCCGGTAATCAAAGTTCTGGAAGTCGTCCAGCCGGGCGATATTATCGTCATCGATACGCACGGCTCCAAAAACGCCGCCTTCTGGGGCGAGGTCGTCGCCACGGAAGCTAAGCTCAAGGGGGTGCTGGGTACCATCACCGACTCGGCCTGCCGCGATGTCGTCCAGCTCAAGGAGTTGCCTTTCCCAACTCTGGCGGCGGGCATTGCCTCCAAGGCGGCGGCGCTCATCGGCTTTGGCTACATTAACTTCCCTATTTCGTGTGGTGGGGTGGTGGTCAATCCCGGGGATGTTGTTTTGGTGGATGATAACGGCGTCGTCGTCGTGCCGCAGGACCAGGCGGAAGATGTGCTCCTGAAGACGCGCCGGTTCCTCGAGAATGAGCGCAAAATAATCGACCGCGTCAAAGCGGGCGAGCATACGGGCGATATTCTTGGCTTGCAGAAACTGGGGACGCTGGACGCCGCTGAGATTTACGAGAAAGAACGACGGAAAGCGTAATAGCCAGCGTTCGTGGCTCTCCCCTTGGTGGGGAACAGGCGTCTCCAGATTGCCTATTTCGGCCTTGCTGTGCCCCAGGTGGTGCCGGTGATGCAGCCGTCCACGACCAGGGTAGTGCCCGTCGTGTACTTTGATTCGTCGGAGGCGAAGTAGAGCGCGGCGTGGGCAATGTCCCAGGACTCGCCCTGGGTGCCGGTCGGCGACATCGCATCGCGCGTCCGCCACATTTTCTCGATATCGCCGCCGTAGGCATCTTTGGCGAAGTGGGCGACCATCGGCGTCTTGATGAGGCCGGGCAGGACGCAGTTGCACCTTATGCCCTTGGGCGCGTACTGGAAGGCGACCTCCCGGGTAAAGGCAATCACCCCGGCCTTGGAGCTGGAGTAAGCCACCGCCGTCACGGTGACGCTGATGGCGTTAATCGAGGAGATGTTGACTATTGAACCATTGCCTTGTTTCTCCATCACCGGCAGGACGTACTTGCAGGTGAGGAACATGCTCTTCAGATTGATGTTCATGATGCGGTCCCAGTCTTCCTCGCTGGTCTCCACCGGACCGCCGTAGCCCCCGATGCCCACGTTGTTGTGGAGGATGTCTAAACGCCCGAAGGCTTGCAGGCACTTGTCCACCATCGCTTTGCAGTCAGCGGCTTTGGTCACGTCGGCTTTGAAGGTGATGCAGGTGCCGCCTTCTTTATCGATGAGGCGTTTCGTCTCCTCGGCGGCTTCCAGGTTATAGTCGACCGCCATCACCTTTGCCCCTTCGCGGGCAAAGACAATCGCCGTCGCCTTGCCGTTGCCGATGCCGGGTCCAATCGTGCCCGCGCCGGTAACGATGGCCACCTTACCCTTGAGTCGGTCGCCCATATATGTGCCTCCTATTTTCTAAAGGGCTGTTTACTAACCTCTCACTCTGTATCCCTCTCCCCTTATTAAGGGAAGAGGGTCAGGGGTTCACCCAGAAGGGTTCACCCAGAAGGGTTCAGTTCTGGTGACATCACTGGAACCACCCTGAAGGGGATAGGTTGCGGAACAATCTCTACTTAATCATCTTGGCGGGCAGCCAGAGAATAATCTGCGGGAAAGCCACCATGAGCAAGAGGGCAATGAGGACCAGGAAGACGAAGGGCCAGATGCCGCGGATGATTTCGGACATCGTTACGCCCAGCTTCGGGTCGGCGGTGCCCCTGAGGAAAAAGATGCCCGGGGCGAAAGGCGGCGTCATAAACGAAGTCTGCAGATTGACGCAAATCATCATGGCAAACCAGAGTGGGTTAAAACCCAGGGCCAGGGCCAGGGGTGAGATGATGGGGACGATGATGAAGAGAATGCCAATCCAATCCAGGAAAAAGCCGAGGATGAAGACAATGAACATAACAATAAAGAAAGACCCCCATATGCCACCGGGGGCAGCCAGAATAATTCCCTCTACCACTTTCCCACAGCCGGCGCTGAGGAAAACACCGACGAAGGCGAAAGCGCAACTACCGATGAGGAGTATCATACTGGTCAGCCGCAGTGTTTGCTGGGCGGTTTCAATCAGGACTTTCAGGTTAAACTGCCGGTAGGCTATTGCCAGCAGGGTAGCGACAAAGGCTCCGGTAGCGGCGGCGGCGGTAGGTGGCGCTATGCCCAGGAAGATAACACCCAGGACTGCCATTACCAGTATCGCGGTGGGCGCCAGCGCCGTAAGCAGTTTGATTGTCTTCTGGGCTAAGGGGACAGCTCTTTCTTGAGGAGGTATTGCGGGTGCCAATTCGGGTTGGATAAAACACCGAGTGGCAATGTATGTCATATACAAAGCAGAAAGCAGAAATCCCGGGAAGAAGGCCGCCATAAACAACTTACCCACCGATATGGTCGCCATTGGCCCATAGATGACGAGCATGATGCTGGGTGGAATGAGAATGCCCAGGCAACCCCCCGCCACAATGGCACCAGCGGCCATACCTTTATCATAACCTCGCCTTATCATGGCGGGTAAGGCGACCAGTGCCAGCATGGTGATGGAAGCGGCAATGACGCCAACAGTAGCGGCCAGAATGGTGCCGAGTAATACGGTAACGATTGCCAGACCACCCCTCAGCCCTCCCAACCACAGGTAGAGTGCGTCATACATTTTTCCGGCAATACCGGAGCGCTCCAGCATTCCGCCCATAAAGATAAAGAGGGGAACTGCCAGAAGCAGGTAGTTAGTTACCAGGGCAAAAACACGCGAGTAAACCATGTCAAACACTGGTGCCCCATAAAGCAGATAGCCAATGATGACCGCCATACCACCGAGTGGAATTGCTAAAGGAAAACCAGTTAAAACACCAAGTAAGACTCCTCCCAACATGATTACGGTCGTAATCTCAGGACTAAGTTGTATCATACGGCTTACCCCTTATCAGCTGATATACATCGCGCATAAATTGGGCGATACATTGCAGAGTAAACAGGTATATCCCGACCGCTATCAGCGCTAGTATGGGAGTAGCGGGAGGCATCCAACTACTTTCTACCAGCTTTTGATTCATTTTCCAGGCGAACATCGTAAAGGAGCTTGAGGAATACAGTAGCACGGCGAGTAACGGGAAAAGAAAGATGAGGGAACAGACCACATCGATTATCGCTTTGCTTCTAAGTGACAGGCGAGTGTAAACGACATCCACCCTGATATGCCCGTGATGCCGGTGGGTATATGACCAGCCCATGACGGCCATGGTGGCGCCAATCATCCAGGAAGTCTCATATGCCCATACGGGTGGGGCGTTAAAAACATACCGGGCGACGGTATCATAAGTCAGCACCAGAACTAAAGCGATGCAGAGCCAGTGTACGGACTTTCCGGTGTATTCACTGATGTTATCAATGATTTGAATGATAGCTTTCATCTTTTTCTTTCTTTACGCTGTTTATTACATCCCCACCCCGGGGTGGTTCTCGGGGTGGGGATGGTTTACGCGAGAAGATATCGCCAGAAGTTCAGTTTATTGGATATTCTGCAACTCCGCCAGTATTTTGAATTTGCGCTGAGATTCTATCACTTCCTTGAAGAAGGGGACGGCGGCAGCTTGCTCATCGTAATACGCGGAAGCTACCTTGAAAAGCTCAGCATCTATATCTTTGGGTACGGACAAGATTATATTGCCGTAAGCCTTCATTTTGTCCAGTGCTATGGCGTCCAGAACGATAGTCTCCGCAAAGAACTTTGGCACTATCGCTTCGGCTGACGCTACCAGTAACTTCTGAAGGTCAGGGCTGAGCTTACCCCAGGCGTCCTTCGTTGCCCAGACTGACTGGCGGTCAGCGGGCGCGCGTACCGGTGAGAGATAGATATATTTGGTTACTTCATGGAAGCCCATGGAAAAGTTTACGGATGGCGTAACATACTCAAAGGCATCAATGACACCGCGCTTGGCGGATTCATAGACTTCCGCACCGGAGAGAACGACGGGTGAGGCACCCAGTCTCTTGTAAATTTCCGCCAGGGGCGCGGCACCAACGCGTATCTTCAAGCCCTTGATATCTGCCAGTGTCTTGAGTTCTTTGTTGGTATGAGCCCAGACCTCAGCCGGATGAACGGTCAACGGACCAACGAAGACTGCCGGGTGGTCCTTGACCATCTTTTGGGATAACTCACGTCCCCCTCCTGCCAGGTCCCAGAACATTAACTGCACTCCGGTGGGCCCGCCAACCGCTTGCGAGAATAGCATACATGAGGCTCCGAACAGGGCATCCCACCAGCCATCAGGCAGGTAGGCGATTTCCACCGAACCTTTAAGTAATCCTTCATACTCTTTGCGCACGGGAATGATGGCACCCGCCGGGAAAGCCTCAATGACCAGGCGCCCGTTGCTTAAGGCAGCGACCGTTTCCGCATAGCGCTTGGCCTGGTCAAAGTTGCGGTCTCCAGCGGCGGCCCAGGCCTGCATTCTCAATTTGATGGCGACGGGAGGTTGAGCAGGGGCAGGCGCTGGTGCTGGTGTGGGAGCAGGTGCGGGCGCGGGTGCGGGAGCCGGCGCGGGTGCAGGTGCCGGTTTAGGCGCCGGAGCCGGGGCGGGCGCGGGAGCGGGAGCCGGTGCTGGAGCTGGCTTCGGCGCACAACCGATAATTACCGTGCTTGCCAGTATTACCAGTACCAGGGATAAAATCAAAATTCGTTTCATTCTACCCTCCTAAAATATTTGGCCCAAAACTAAAGACTCTTGCTGAAAGCTATCACCTCCTTTAAACTGAATATTCGGGGCAGTCCCCGGTGTTATTCTCCGAGAATGTAATCTCGAGGCGGGATGCCACTTGCCCGATTACTCCAGGGGCGGCGCACGGGAGGGGCCAGCACCAGCATCAGAACCACCCTTGTTTCCCCTGGCAGAGCCCGCCTCACGAGACTGGTACGCGAGCAATAGTACCTGGGCGATGGTCGGATATGGTAGTATTATACCACTAATGTCAAGCCTCTGTTGGAGTTCACCGGAGTGAAAATATTCGGTGGGCTGGCTTATTTTTCGCCGGGGGTGACGCCCCTATTTTTGTGCGTATTTCCGAGGAGGATAATAGTGACCGACTTTCCAATAGTGAATGACAAAGACTTGGATACGTGGCGGTGGCTTTCCCGCACCCGGGACGCCGTCTTCAAGGCCAGGATGAAGGAACTGCACAAGCACCGCATTTCGGCGCGGCAGGCTTCGATGATGTTTGTCATCCAGTCGCTGGGGAAAAGGGCGATTCCAGCCGAGATATCACGCTGGCTTTTCCGCGAGTCTCACTCCGTCTCCGAGTTCCTCATCCGGATGGAGAAAGAAAGGCTGATACGGAAGGTCAAAGACCTGGAGCGGCGCAACCTGGTGCGGGTGGAGTTCACCGAGAAGGGGCGTAAAGCCTTCGAGCTTGCCACCAGGCTGGACTCCATCCACAAGATAATGTCCGTTCTCAGCGATGAGGAGCGGCGGCAACTGGAGCAATGCCTGTCCAAGGTGTGGTACCGCTCGCTGGAAGTGCTGGGTATAGAGGCAAGACCGCCCTTCCCCCCGCCGAATAAAAAGATGTGGTAAAATATTACGACCGCAATCAAGTGCTTGGAGGTGAGAGGTGTTTGATTTTGCCGCACTCAAAGAAAGCCTGATAAAGGGCGACATCGAGAAGACGGCGGAGCTGACCAGAGCCGCAGTGGACTCCGGCGTTAAGGCTAAAGATGTGCTGGACAAGTGCCTTGTCCCCGGGCTGGAGGAAGTGGGCCGTCGCTTCCAGAAGGGCGAGTACTACTTTCCCGAGTTGCTCGTTGCCGGGGAAGCGATGAAGTCGGCGATGACGATTCTGAAGCCGGAGCTTGCCAAAAAAGGCGGCGCCACCATCGGCCGGTACGTCATCGGCACGGTCAAGAGCGATATTCACGATATCGGCAAGAACATCATCATCATGATGCTCGATGGCAACGGCTGGGACGTCACCGACCTCGGTGTGGACGTCTCCTCCGAGCAGTTCTGCCAAGCGGTCAAGGAAAACAAATTCGATGTCCTGGGTATGTCGGCCCTGCTGACGACGACCATCACCCAGCTGCCCCAGACCATCGAGATGCTGAAGAAGCAGGGACTGAGGGACAAAGTCAAGGTGATGGTGGGCGGTGTTTCCGTGACGCAGACATACGCCGACCACATTGGCGCCGATGCCTACGGCAAAGACGCCGTCGAGGCGGTAATCAAAGCCCGCCAGCTTATGGGCAAATAAGAGGACCGGGATGAACGGACTGGAACGGATACGCCGGGCGCTGAAACGCCAGGAGCCGGACTGCGTCCCCCACTTCGAGTCCAATATTAACCCCAGAGTGAGGGAGGCCATCAGGCCCGGGGCGTCCTATGAAGACTTCATCGAGTATATGGGCAATGACGCTATCAGTATATCGGACAAAGTCTATGGACAGCGCTACATCCCCGTAGATGAGAGCAAGCGCATCTACCGCGACCACTGGGGCGCTCTGGACCGGTTCACCGAGGAGACGGCGCCAATTCCGTTCGACTTCGCCATAAAATCGCCCGCCGACCTGGAAAAGTACGTTCCGCCCGACCCCGACCTCGACTTCCGGTACGACCAGTTGCGGCGCACGGTCAAGCGCTTCAAGGGTGAGCGGTCTATCTTCTGCGGCGTCACCGACCCCTTCGATATCGTCAAGGACAACCTGCGCGGGGATATCGCCCTCTTCACCGATATGATAAGGAATCCCGACCTCGTGCACCGCCTGGCAAAAATCGTCCTCGATTACCAGCTCAGGTATGTCAAGAACTGCCGCGAGTTGGGCGCCGACTTCTTCTTCATCAATGGCGACTACGCTGTCACCACCGGCCCGATGGTCTCCCCGAAGATGGCCGGAGAATTCCTGATGCCCTATCTCAAAGCCATCGTTGACCGGGTACACCAGCTGGGCGCCCTCTGCATCAAGCACAGTGACGGCTTGCTCTGGTCTCTCTTCGACCAGATTGTGGCCACCGGCGTGGACGGCATCCATCCCATCGACCCCGAAGCCGGTATGGACATGGGCGAAGCCAAAGCCAGGTACGGGCACGAGGTCTGCCTGATGGGCAATATCGATTGTGGTCCCCTGCTCACCAACGGTAACCCCGATGAAGTCCGCCAGGCGGTCAAGGAGTGCATCCGGAAGGGCGGAAAGGGTGGCGGCCTTATCTGTATGTCGAGCAACTCCATTCATAGCGGGGTCAAGCCGGAAAACTACATCGCGATGGTGAAGGCAATCCGCGACTATGGCAAATACCCGCTGGAAGAGCGCTTTGATAACCTGGTGGCGCCAGGCGGCGGCAAGTGGTCCTGACTTGCATAAACGTTGACGGAAGTCCCATAATTGGGCAAGGTCCGGGCCCCGAAGTCGGACGGAAGGAGGTTTTCCCATGACTGACATCCTGAAATCGATTGCGGATAATGTCCAGAGTGGCGATGACAAACAGGTGGTGGAGCTGGTCAACAAAGCGCTCCAGGCCAAGATGCCCGCCCTCGATATCCTGGAGAAGGGGCTGGTGCC
>Ga0315296_10001062_pt1 | contig 24181 bp, 22 predicted proteins | sample YL17G14_18_MG_FD_203921 | JGI IMG/M metagenome (GOLD analysis project Ga0315296, IMG submission 203921) | Sediment microbial communities from Yellowstone Lake, YNP, Wyoming, USA - YL17G14_18 | ecosystem: Environmental > Aquatic > Freshwater > Lake > Sediment | place: USA: Wyoming | collected... | reverse complement strand
GGGGGTAGGGCTTTAGCGGTTTAAGTCCAATTTCTTTGATTTATGGATTAAGTTTGGTAGGATTAAGGAGAAAGTTTGAAAGCGTTTAATTCGCGCTCCAATAAGGTTTCCACAAAACCTCTTACCTGAGCTTGATGAAGGGCTTGACAACCCTTTTTGGATGAGATATCCTGGTAAAACCCCCTAATGGGGGTTTTAAGATGGAAAATAGCTTACAATGCCCCAGGTTTCGGGGGCAAAACACCTTAATTATTCTAGCCATAATTGGAATTATCCTTGGGGTTTCTCCAATCTTTAATACTAAAACTCAAAAAGCTGAGGCTGATTTGATTTTAGAAAACTTAGAAAATTTAGCCACTATCCAAGAAAACAGCCTTTTGCCAATATCTAATCCTTTTGGTCCGGAACCACAAGTCACTCGAAAAATAAGAGTGGTAATTACTGCCTATTCTTCTACTCCTGGGCAGACTGATGGCAACCCTTATCTTACTGCTGCTGGAACTTGGGTCAGAGAAGGAATTGTGGCAAATAATTTATTACCTTTTGGAACCAAAATTCGAATACCAGAAATCTATGGAGATAAAATTTTTGTGGTTGAAGATAGAATGCATTGGAAGAAAGGAAATTATCACATTGATGTCTGGTTTTCCTCTTATTGGGAAGCCTTAAATTTCGGCGCAAAAAGAACCTATATTGAGATTTTAGAAAGTTAATCAAACTTACAGAGGCCCGGCCTCTGTAAAAAACAGCCCCGCTTTTAGCGGGGCTGTTTTTTTATGTAGTATATTGAAGATAGTTCGAACGCATTTCGCCCCAAGCAACACGTAGCTCCTTGCCCGCAAGGCCTGCAAGTCGGCGTAGGCGGGACAATTTTCCGCCGTCGCCTTCTAGGCTATGGCGAACAAGCAAGTTTTTCTTTGCCTGCTCTGAGTTTATCGAAGGGGCGGTAAATTCTTTTTCCGGAAAAGAAAAAAGCGGCTTTATCGCTGTGAATTTGATACTAGCTGTCCTGACAAAAAAATCGGCTACTTGCATTACACAAGTAGCCGAGAAACGCAACGGCAAACCATTCAGGTTGCCTTTTCCCTTGAATTCTTACGATTGCGCCACCGGCCGCCACGGTGAAGCGCGATTTTCGCGTTCGAAAAGTCGGATGTAGGAACTGGTTTTTTCCGAACGGATACTGCGCTTCAAAAGCGACTGCGCGCGGCAAAGTTCGGGAAACAGCTTTTTGTCAAGCTCCAGCGTGAGAAAACGATAAAGCTCCGGCCCGACTTGAAATGATGTCTTTTCCACGAGAATTTTGTGCGCCAAATCATACAGCATCTGCGTCGTGTCATCCATCTGCGCTTGTGTCTGCGCTTGAATACGCACGAAAAATGAATCAATCTCCGCCTTGGCTTCTGCCGCCATTGGGGCGTCCACGATCGTCATGGTATTAACCATGGCCCGCACGCGTCGCCGGCCATCAGAACTGTCAAAGGTAACTTGCGAACGCAAATTCCCCTTGTCGTCAAAGAGATCTGGAAAAATGTGCACTTTTAAATATTCATTACGCCGGCCAGCCGCGACCACCACAGTGTCATTCAAGGAAAACACTTGCATGACAACTTCGTCCGTGGCTCTGACCGCACTCAAATCGCGTTCAATGATTTGCGCTGACTTCACTTGCAAATCATGTAATTCTTTTTCCGCGTTGCGGATTTTTTTGCGCGCTTCATCTCTTGCTTGAGTGAGACCAATGGATTTAGTCCGCCAACCGGCGATAATGCCTTTCAGCCGGTACTCTTTTTTCGTGCCGCGAACTTTCAAACAAGCAAGAACCTCCGACGCTTTGAGAAAAAGCTGATATGCCTTGGTCCAAAGCTGACGCGAACGCTCTTCTTTCTTTAACAGCTTGGCCAATTTATCTTCGCCCTTTTTAATCTGATGTTTCAGATCCGCGAGTTTTGTTTTAAACGCCATCTTACACCTTCCTTTCCTTTTTGTTAATGTGCATTCACCACATACCTTGTGGCGGGGACTACCAACCCATTTTGGCAGTATTCAGAATACTATACAGTATGGGAAAGCTAAGTCAACCCAAGCACCAAAAAATAGAAATTCCTATCCTTACATCATTATGCAAAAATTTTCTTCCCCCCAAATGCGAAACCGCCAATTCGTTTTTGTCCCCAAAATTGAATACCAATTAATCGCCGAGCGAAGCGAGGCGAACACATTTTCCTTGCAATTTCCTAAGTGGTGCCGCGGGTGGGACTCGAACCCACACGGGGATAACTCCCCAGTTGATTTTAAGTCAACTCTGTAAACCAATTCCAGCACCGCGGCAAAATCCAGAGTACAAAATGAAGTTTTATGCTCGGTCGAGCACCGAAGCACATAAGTTTTTTATGTGCTCGGTGCTCTGATTTGAGGCCGGGGCGAGATTTGCACTCGCGTATACTTCTTTTGCAGAGAAGTGCCTTAGCTTCTTGGCTACCCGGCCACATTCGCATAAAATTCGCATATAATTCGCGTCCTAATTCGTGCGTATTTTACCTCATTTCTTCTCTTTTTTCAATTTCTCCAAAATTTCTTCGATTCTTCCAGCTTCGCCCGTCGTTTTTTCGCTCAGAAATTTAATTTGAGGAACTGGTCTCATTTTTAGTCTTCTATTAATTTTTTGCTGAATATCATAAATCTGCCTATTTAAAATTTGCAAAACCCTGGTAGTTTGTCGCTCTGGCATTACTGAAATATATGCTTTGGCCTGATTTAAATTAACCGAGGTTTCAACCTTGGTAACAGTCACCAAAAAATCTATTGGAAAATCAATTTCCCTTAGAAGAATTCTGCCTAATTCTTTCTTTATTAATTGATTAACCCGAGGAATACGTTTTGACATTAACTGAATTAAAGTTCTGCTTTTTTTCTTCCTTCAATATAAATTACTAAAACATCTCCCTCCTCAATCTTAGTATCCCCTTCATACAATATTCCACATTCTTCCCCTTTTGAAATCCTCTCTGCATCTTTTTTATTCCGCTGCAAATTTATAAGTTTCCCTTTGCCAATTATTTCCTCTGCTCTTTGGACCTCAACTTGAGCTCCTTTTTTAACTTCTCCTTCAATAACTTTTCCTCCAACAATCTGGCGATTTTTCTCGGTTCGAAAAATAACTACGGTTTTTATTTTCCCCAAATCAGTTCTGACTGATTCTGGCTGAATTCTTTTTTCCAAGTATTGCCTGACTCCTTCGACTAAATCATAAATTACCTCAAATCGCATTATTTTTAATTCCTCCCTTTCAGCCAGGGTCTGGGCAACGGAATTTATTTTCACTCGAAAACCCAAAATTTTCGCTTTGGCCTGAATTGCCAGTTTAATATCAGATTCAGTTATCTCCCCCACTTCGGCTTTTAAAATTCTTAGAATAATTTTTTCTTTAGGAAAATTTTTTAAAACTGCCTCAATTGCTTCCAAAGACCCTAAAACGTCAGCTTTTAAAATTAAATTAAATGCTTTTTGGTCAGGCTCAATAGCAGTTACCTCGGGAACTTCTTTTTCTCTGATTTCTAAGTTATTTCTGGCAGTTTCAATATCAGAAAAAATTTTAAATTTTTCCCCAACCTTTGGGACATTTTCAAAACCAAGCAAAATTACTGGCTGAGAAGGAAGGGCCTCGGGAATAGAAACGTCTTGAAAGTTCTCTAAGGTTTTAATTTTCCCAAAAGTAGTTAAAGTGCCAACAATCTGCCCCAGTTTTAGGGTTCCTTGATTTAGAATTAAGGTTGCTGTTGGGCCCCTTTGACTGTCTAAGTAGGCTTCAATTACAAAACCCTGAGCTGGTTTTGAAATATCAGCCTTTAGATTTTCCATCTCAGCTACCAATAAAATTAATTCCAAAAGGTCTGAAATTCCCTGACCGGTTTTAGCTGAAACCTTTACCGCCGGAATTTTCCCGCCCATTTCTTCTACTAAAATACCTTCTTTGGATAGTTCTCTTTTTACTTTTTCTGGGTTGGCTTCTGGTTTATCTATTTTATTTAAGGCTACAATAATTGGAATTTTGGCTAATTTTGCATGGGAAATTGCTTCCTTTGTTTGTTCTTTTACTCCTTCACAAGTATCAACGACCAAAATGGCGATGTCAGCCACTTTCGCTCCTCTTGATCTTATTGCCGAAAAAGCTTCATGACCCGGGGTGTCGATAAATGTAATTTTTTTTCCATCTTTTTCAATTTCGTAAGCACCGATATGTTGGGTAATTCCGCCGGCTTCTTTTTCTGTTACCTGGGTTTTTCTAATTTGGTCGAGGAGGCTGGTCTTACCATGATCAATGTGGCCCAAAACCACTACTACCGGCGCTCGAGTTGTTAAATTTTGGTTTTCCTTTTTCATTGTTTTGGCTAATTGCTTTTTTAATAGCTTCTCTTTCTTCTTCAGATAAAGAATAAGAGGGTTTCCCATTCTCAATTGGTTTTCCATAAACCCGGTTTCCTTCCCGGCTATAAAGGCTAGTAATCACTATCCCATTGTCATTCCCGTCAAGTAAAGCGATCGAAAAACTCTGGTCGCCCCCAACTTCTTTAAAAGGATTAAATCTGACTATCCCTACTTTCTGCAAAGACCATTTGCTTTCTTTTTTTAAATTCTCTAATTCCTGAGAAAGCTTTTCAAAATTCTTCTCTAAATTCTTAAACTGGCTTAAAATTTCTTTAAAATTCTCAGGTTCTCGTTTTCTTTTTTTGAAAAAATTAAACATCGAAATAAATCGGAGATTTATTGAAAGTCAAAGAAGATTTTCTTCTTCTCCACCTTCGCTAACGCTTGGTGATCGAAATGAATTGAAAATTCATTGAGCATATTTTTGCGGAGGGTGTAGGACTCGAACCTACAAGGGATTACTCCCACTGGTTTTCGAAACCAGCCGAATACCATTATCGCAACCCTCCTTTTTGTGGACCCGCGGGGACTCGAACCCCGGATTCATCCATGCCATGGATGCGTGTTACCACTATACCACGGGCCCGGAGAAAAAGGGCGGGGCGCGCTACCAACTGCGCCAAGAGCCCATGTGCCCTAGACAGTAGTCGAACTGTCGGGCACCCGATTGTTGAAAACAATCTAGGGTGCCCCTACCAGGAGTCGAACCTGGATCTAGTCCTTAGGAGGAACCCGCTCTTATCCATTGAGCTATAGGGGCAGCTGAAAATATTTTAGCAATTTTCCCTTTTGTTGACAAGATATTTTATGTTAAAATAAATTATATGTTGGACTCCAACCCACCCACCAAATCCCCGATTGTTGAAATAGCAAAAAGGGTTTGCCCGGCCGTAATTACCATTGTCATTTCTAAAGACCTGCCAAAAATTGAGGGTTTTTATTTTTTCCCTCTTGGCGACCAGAGTTTTGTTATTCCGAAAGTTGAAAAAGGAGGGAAGAAAAAAACAAAAATTGGAGGAGGGTCAGGTTTTATTATCTCCCCGGATGGCTATATTTTAACCAGTCAACATGTGGTTTCCGACCCTGAGGCTGATTATACCGTTATTTTAGAGCCAACAAAAAAATATCCAGCCAAAGTTTTCTCCCGAGATCCACTTAATGATATTGCCATTCTAAAAATTGAGGGGAAAAATTTTTCTTATTTAGAATTAGGAGATTCAGACAAAATTGAACTTGGAGAAACAGTTATTGCTGTTGGCAATCCGCTGGGGGAATTTCATGATACAATTTCGGCGGGAATTGTTTCGGGATTATCGAGACTTATCACTGCCTATAGCGGTTTCACTAGAGAAACAGCCAGATTAAAGGGTCTGATTCAGACTGATGCTGCTATTAATCCGGGAAATTCCGGGGGACCTTTGGTTAATATGGAAGGAAAAGCAATTGGAATTAACACCGCCATGGTTATGGGAGCCCAAAATCTTGGTTTTGCTATTCCAATTAACTATGCCAAAAAGGATTTAGAAGAAGTTAAAAAATATGGAAAAATTAAAAGGCCTTTTTTGGGAGTAAGATATATTGTTTTAAATAAAGAAATTGCTGAACAAAATAAATTGTCAGTTGATTATGGGGCTTTAATTATTCGAGAAAGATTGGGAGAGGAAGCAGTAGTTAAGGGGTCAGCAGCTGAAAAAGCCGGTCTCAAAGAATTTGACATAATTTTAGAAATAGAAGGAGAAAAAATTGCTGAAAAAAATCCCTTAGCCGAGATTTTACAAAAATATAAAATTGATGACGAAATTAAATTGAAAGTTTTAAGAGAGGGAAAAGAAATAACCCTAAAAGTCAGATTAGAAGAGAAAAAATAAATCTGAATTCAATTTTTAACAAAAAATCCGCGATCGCGGATTTTTTGTTTGACCTGGTGGCCTAGGAGATTTGAACTCCTCCCTAGGGTTCCACAGACCCTAATGCGAACCACTACACTAAGGCCACCGTGTGTCCCCGGCGCGACTTGAACGCACAACCTAAGGATTAGAAGTCCTTCGCTCTATCCAATTGAGCTACGGGGACATTTAACCTTATTATTATATTCAAAATAATTTCTTCCGTCAACTCCCGATTGGGAGGGTAAACCAGAAAGTTGAACCAACGCCTTCTTGGCTTTCAAATCCTATTTTCCCTCCTGACCTTTCAATAATTGATTTAACAATGTATAATCCCAGGCCCGACCCCTTGGTCCTTTCTCTTAAAACATTTTTTGATCTAAAAAACTTCTGGAAAATATATTTTTGGTCTTCTTTGGGAATGCCTACTCCCTGGTCTTTTATTTCAAAATAAAGGTTTTTTTGTTTCTTTTCTAATTTCATTTCAACTCTGCCTTTTTCTTTGGTATAGCGGATAGCATTATCTAAAAGATTTTCCAAAACCTGTTTAATTTGAGAAGGGTCAGCCAGAACTTTTGGTGAATCTTTTGGGGGTTTAAATTCTATTTCAATATTGGCCGATTTGGCAAAGGGTTTAAATTTGAAAATTGTTTCTTTAATTAAATTTTCTAAAGATATCTCCTGTTTTTCCAAAGGAAGAGTGGTGGTTTCAAGTCTCGAAACAGTTATTAAATCGGAAACTAATTCTTCCATCCGGGTACTATTTTCTTTTAAAATTTGAAAGTATTCACTCTCTTTTTCTCCAATTTTGCCAAGTTCCTCAGAAAGTAAAAAATCAACTGCCCATTTTAAATTAGTCAGGGGAGACCTTAATTGGTGAGAAACTACGTCAATAAATTCTGATTTCATTCGAGAAACCTCAGCCAACCTCTCAAAACTCCGGGTAATGGTAAAGGCAATGATGAATAAAACTGTCACCAGAAAGAGGACAATTAAAACCACTATTTCCGGGTCTTCAATGTATTTTGTTCCAATTGAATAAGTTAAAAGAGAAGTAGCGATAATAATTATCCCCATCACCAAAAAAAGAAATTGGGGACATTGCCAGAGAGGAAGCCTATAATGCCGGCATTGAGCCACTATATTCAATTGAGCACAAATCTTTTTGAAATTCACTGCTTAAATTATATCATTGACCAAAAGAAAAGAAAATGTTAATTTTTAAAATGCGGGGCATGGTGTAATGGTTAACATAGGCGCTTTGGGAGCGTCTGATTCTCGGTTCGAGTCCGAGTGCCCCGACGCGGGTGTAGTTTAATGGTAAAACTTTTTCCTTCCAAGAAAAGGTCGTGGGTTCGATTCCCATCACCCGCTCAATCACAAAAACCATAAACTTTCTGAAATAAATGAAGGCTATCAATAAAAAATTAAAAGTGGGGGTGATTGGACTCGGTCGTCAATCCCTCGAAGACCATATTCCTGCGATTAAATCATCGCCGGACGTTGATTTAGTCGGTATTGTTGAAATTGATAAAAAGAAACTGCAGTTCTTTATCAAGGAAAATCCAAGCATCAAGGCATATGACAATTTTGATAATTTATTAAAACACCAAAAGCCCGATTTTGTTGTTATCGCCCTACCGCATTATCTCCATTACGATATTGTGAAAAAAGCAATAAAAAATAAAATCCATGTGCTCAAAGAAAAACCATTTGCTATCTCTTTAAAAGAGGTAAAAGAAATACGCGATCTTGCCAATAAAAATAATGTACAAATTGCCGTTACTCTTCAAAGAAGATTCAATCCTGTTTATACAACATTTCTGCAATTACTCGATAAAATTGGAAGGCCATTTTATATCGAAGCAAAATATACTTTCTATACTGATAAACCCAACGAAGGGTGGCGAGGAAGAAAAGAGTTAGCCGGCGGCGGATGTCTCATTGACATGGGGTATCACATAGTGGATCTTCTTATGTGGTATTTTGGTCTCCCCGACACAGTTTTTGCTGAAATGTCCTGCGCAGCGAAAGAAGATGTGGAATATGATGCCGAAGACACAGCACAGGTAATTTTTCGCTACGAGACAAAAAATGTATGGGGTTCGCTTACCGTTTCAAGGGTCATCCCGCCTAAACAAGAGTGGTTGAACGTTTACGGCACGCGAGGGGTTATTCATCTTGAAAGAGGATTGCTTGAACGCTATTCGCCTGCGGGGGTTTTACAGGAGAAACTTCAGCGAGAGCAGAGTTGGCCATCTGCGGCTCGAGATCAAATAGAATATTTTGTGAGGGTTATAAGGGGCGAAAAGGAAAACATAAGTGGTCCGGAATTTCATCTCAACCATCTCGCTTTCATTGAGGCGGCATACCGTTCAAACGAAGCCCATCAATATATAAAGACAAGGGATGTATTGGATTTATGAAGTCAAGTAAAATCAAAAAATCGGTTTTAGCAATTTTTGATGGACCGAAAACAATAAATAAAAAATCGCCTCACTTTAGTTGGCCTCCTATTACGAAACAGATAGAAAAGAGAGTAATGCGACAGCTCCACGAAACTATTTCAATCTACGATCGAAGCGGCATCTTTGAGGAATTCGAGGATGCTTTTGCCAAATACCATAAGAGAAAATATGCACTTCTGGTAAGTTCGGGGACGCTCGCAAATCATTCAATGTTTGTGGCTGCCGGATTTAAAGAGGAAGATGAGGTTATTTGTCCTGCGTATACTTTTTTTGCCACTGTTACACCTCTCCTTTTTACAGGAGCAAAACCGGTTTTATGCGACTGTAACGACGATGGAAATATTGATCCAAAAGAGATTAAAAGAAAAATTACAAAGAAAACAAGGGGCGTAGTAATAACCCACATGTGGGGGATTCCTTGTAAAATGGACGAAATTGTTGCGATTTGTAAAGAAAATAACCTATTACTTCTCGAAGATTGTTCTCATGCTCATGGTGCACGGTATAAAGGCAAAACTGTAGGTTCGTTTGGTGCTTTAGCGGCGTGGAGTCTCCAGGGACCAAAAAATGTAAGCGGTGGTGAGGGAGGAATTTTTGTTACTGACGGGGAAGAATTTTATTATAAAGCACTCCTACTAGGACACTATAATAAACGGTGTAAAAAAGAAATTCCGAAAACACATCCTTACTATAAATATGCAACAACTGGCATGGGGTTAAAATACCGTGCTCATCCACTAGCAATAGCAATAGCATTTGAGACATTTAAAAATTTGGATACATATCTTAAAGTAAAGAGTTTGTATGCCGAGAGAATTATGAAGGAGTTACGCGAGATTAAGGGTCTTGCCATTCCCAGCATATCCTCAGATATCCAACCTTCATGGTATAACTTTATATTTCAATACCAACAAGACGAATTAGAGTATTTACCAATAGAGAAGTTTTTTGATGCACTTCGAGCCGAAGGATTAACTGAAATAGACCGACCCGGATCGGTCGCTCCCTTAAATTTATTCCCGCTTTTCCAAAATCCAACCGATCTTTTCCCGGTCTACCAAAACAATCCTTTTTCATATAAACCAGGGGATTTCCCGAGAGCAGAAGCATTTTATCGAAAAGCAATTAAAATACCGGTATGGGCTTTTAAAGAAAACAGTAAAATCGTAGATGCATATATCCGCGGAATTAAAAAGGTTGTTACCTATTATCAGGATTTATTATGAGCAATAAAAAAATTGTCCAAAAAATAGTTCTAGGTGGCGTTATAGTCAAAGATGGCAAAGTATTAATTCTCCAACGTAACAAAAAGGAGGATATATATCCAAATATTTGGGAATTACCAAGCGGAAAGCGTGAATTTTTGGAACCTTCAGAGATTTCTTTGATTCGCGAAATAAAAGAGGAGACCGGACTTGATGTAGAAATCATTATGCCATTCTCCATTTTTGATTATCAAATTAAGAGAGAAGGGGAAATTCACGATTGCACACAGATTAATTTTCTCGTTAAACCAGTAGGAAAGAGTAAAGTTATTTTGAGTCCAGAGCACCAAAACTTTGCCTGGATAGGTAAAGACGAAGTGAATACTTATAATCTTACTATTTCAACGAAAAAAGTTATAAAGAAAGCATTAGAATTTTTTCTAAAGTGAGAATTAAAATAACTATTCAAAAAATAAATTTACAAAAAGCGCGAGAGAATACATATTCTTCGCGCTATTTAATTTTACTCAATCTTGATGATCTGAAAAATTTTCTTCTTTCCACCGATGTTTCCCTCCCGTCTTTCACCCACCTCGGCACCAATGAGTAATCGCGCCAACGGGGCATTGTACGAAATAACATTTTGGCTCCTTTCTTTGAAAACCATGTAGCTTCCAATTTTGAGTATCTGTACTTCGTCTGCTGTTTCATTTCGAATAGTAACAGTCCTACCAATGCTTACCTTGTCGCTTCGTCCCTCGGGGGTAACTACGCGTGCATTATTCCTGATCCGAATAAGCTCGCGCAACCGCGTGGACCACATGTACTGTTGCCGTTCCCCATTTTCATAGGCAAAATTATCGTGGAAAGTTTCGGCCCCTTCTTTGCAGCTTCTTCCCATTTCCTGTCCAATTTCTTTAATTTTCTCACAGATTTTATCAATCTGTGCATTGAGTCCCTCAAAGTCTTCTCTCAGGAAATAAAACATTCTCTGTCTCCCTTCTTTTGGTTGTATTAGGAAAGAACCAGTTATAATTTATCAAACTTTAGAGATTTTGTCTACTTACCGCCTTTTTTCCATTTAATTGCATTTAGCAAGGGGGCATAAATATCATCATATCTATTTATCTCTAAGGGATTAGAATTTGCTGGATCAAATTCTTTAAATTCAACAATATCAAGGTCTTCAATAATTGCGATTGGCGTTTGCTCTGAACCCTCTCCCATAATAAAAACAGCGGCGACAGCCAGAGAATCAGCTATGTTTAATTGAGTCATTTTCATCACTCTGCCAAAAATATCTTTTTTCCCCCGATAGTCTTTTAATGGATAAAACCCATAATAGGCTAGGGCAATCCCGATTGTCCCCCACCTCAGAGGAATACAATGACTATCGGAAATAATTACTCCAAAATTATTTAAATGGTAATTTCTTTTAATGAAATTGTAAATTTCTTTTGCCGCTTGATATGGCTCTTTTGGCCACAAAATAAAATACCCCTTACCATTACTTTCATCGATACCGGCGGTTGGAATTAAAAGATTTTGTTTCATCGTCAACATGACATATCCCTTTGGCACTTTCTCTCTATCCAGATAGAATTCAGCCTCTTTTTTAATTAACTCGTCTTTATTTTCAATCAATTCTATTTTCAGACATCGGCCCTGCCAGATAGAAACTATTTTTGAAGTAATAACAAAAATTGATTTTTCCTTTAATTTCAAATCCGAAAAGCTCTCCTTGATTAAGGAGAGCAAATCGTCTTGAGGAGGAAAAAATTTCCTGGTTTTAATTGGCTTAATAATCATTGGAGTTATTTTGCGTATTCTACCACTCGGCTTTCTCTTATTACATTGACTTTAATCTCACCCGGATACTTAAGTTCTTCTTGAATTTTATCAGCAATTTCGCGAGCTAATTTTTTAGCGGCTAAATCGTCTATCTCTTCCGGTTTAACAAAGATTCTTATCTCCCGGCCAGCCTGAATAGCATAGGCCTTTTCTACTCCGGAAAAAGAAGTGGCGACCTTTTCTAAATCCTCTAATCTTTTAAGATAGTTCTCAACGGTATCCTTTCTGGCTCCTGGTCTGGCTCCCGAAATCTGGTCAGCCACCTGAACCAAAATTGCTTCTAAGCTTTCGTAAGGATATTCTTCGTGATGGGATTTCATTGCCGTAATCACTTCCCTTTCTACTCCAAATTTTTCTAAAATCTTAATTCCTATATCAGTATGGGAACCCTCAACCTGATGGTCAAGGGCTTTGCCAATGTCATGTAAAAACCCGGCTTTTTTGGCTATTTTTGAATTTGCTCCAAGTTCAGCAGCTAAAGCCGAGGCTAAGTGGGCAACCTCAATTGAATGGAGCAAAACATTTTGACCATAACTGGTTCTAAATCGCAATCTCCCCAATAATTGAACTAATTTTGGCGAAAGTCCAATTATTCCCACATCATAGATTGCCTGCTCCCCGGCTTCTCTTATCTGAGAAGCAATTTCAGACTCTGCTCTTTGAACCATTTCTTCAATCCGAGCAGGCTGAATTCTACCATCTCGAATTAACTTTTCTAAGGCTAATTTGGCGATTTGCCTTCTAATCGGATCAAAACTAGAAATGACTACCGTTTCCGGAGTTTCGTCTATCACTACTTCCACTCCGGTTAATTTTTCTAAGGTTCTAATATTTCTTCCTTCCTTGCCAATAATTCTTCCTTTAATTTCATCCGAGGGCAGACTGACTGTGGTAGTAGTGATTTCTTGAGCTTGCGATATTGCACACTTTTGGATGGCCAGGGCTAATAATTCTTTAGCTCGCTTTTCATATTTTTCCAATCCTTCCGATTCTAATTTTTTCATTCTCTCTAAAGCTTCTTTTTGATATTCTCTCTCAAGATTTTCCAGAAGTTCTTTTTTTGCCTGTTCTTTGGAAAAGCCAGAAATTTTTTCTAAATTTCCTAAGGCTTCTTTTCTCAAACTCTCCAAACTTTCTTTTATTCCCTTTAAAGTTTCTACTTTTTGGCGAAATTCTCTTTCTTTTCTCTCAAAATTGGAAAGTTCTTCATCTAAAATATTCTCTCTTTTTAATAAAAGTCGCTCAGTTTTTAAGAGTTCATAACGTCTTTTTTCTTCTTCTTTTTTCGCTGCCTCTAAAATTTGGGAAGCTTTTTCTTTGGCTTCAACTAATAAGCGTTCAGTTTCGGCCTTGGTTTGAGAAATTCTTTTTTGAATTTTGGCTTCTATCGTTCCATAATCTCTTCTGGCAATCGATTGGCGAGCATAGTAACCCAAAACAGCCCCCACTGCCAAAGCAAATATACCCACAAAAAGTGGAATAAATTGATTCATATTTTAAGTTGAAGATTTGGAAATTCAACATTTTAAATAAAGTATTTTATGCCGAATTAATACCAAATTTCAAGATTAGTTTATTCTCTTAGAAATATTAACAATTATTTTAAATTTTGTAAAGGGTGAAAAAATCCCGCTTTTAGCGGGACTTTTTGTTTTTTATTATCATTATCCGAAGCTTAGATTAAAAAGGGATAATTTCTTTCCACCATCCCCAGAGAGAGAATTCTTCAACATTAACTGTCTTTTTAATAGAGCAAGAATAACCAGTGGAATCAGTCACCGTCAGAGTAACCCATTTTGAGCCCTGGGATAGGAATTTAATCTTTGGATTTTGGGAAGAAGAAGTGGCAGGATCTCCGTCTTGAAAAACCCAGGACCAGTTAGTAATAGTAGCTTCAAAAGCCTGAGATTTATCAGTAAATTGGACAGATTGTTTTACTTGAGGATTTTCTGGTGACCAGCTAAAATCAGGTCTGGGATAGGCGTGTAAAGTAGTAAAGGAAGGACCGGTTGCCCAGGCAGAAGAAGAGTCTTTTGAATCCCAGACTTTCACTCGCCAGTAATAGGTGGTGCTATAAGAAAGCCCGGTCGGGGCATAGGAATTTGAAGAAGAAAGAACCTTGCCAGAATCTTTTTCCGGAGAAGAGAAATCTGAATTATTATCAACCTGAACCTGATAGGCAGATTGGCTGTCTCCGGCATCAGGGTCAGAAAATTGCCAGGATAAAATAACAGGCGGAGAGGAAGCCGAACAATAATCACCCTGGGTTACAGAGAGATTAGTGGCTGAGGGAGGGTTATTGATAATAGGCACAGTCACGTTTATAGTATTGGACTGCCTATATCCGCGAGAATCAGTGCTAACCCCATCATAATATGCCCGCACGTAGTAAGAATAAGTTGTACCGGGGGTTCTTCCGGTATCAGTAAAACTAGTGCCGGTCACGACCGCGATTTGACTACCGTCTCTAAAAACTCGATACCGATTGGCTTGCCGATTGTCCCAGCTTAGATTAATATCGGTCGGGCCCCCGCTAACGCCGGAAAGGGCCGGGGGCGCGACGGCAGGAACGGTTGAGCAATTCAAAGAAACCCAATCGGCATCAGCGTCGTGAGACAAAGAAAGACTAATGCCGGTTATAACACGATAAGACGGCGGGGAAAGATAATTTATTGCTTGTAATGTAGAGAGACTATAGCCATTTGTAAGATAGTTCCCGTTGTTACTTTTAACGCCGTTCCTTAGATTGGTAACCGGGTCAATACCTTCACTCTGCCAATAAGTTCCCGTATTGGCGGGATTCTTATCGCTGTCGCAAACATCGGGTACGCCGCCGCCATTGGTACTAGCGCCCCAACTCCAACCCCCAGACGACACTTGACCGGCGGGACACCATCTGGAGGGCGCCGGGCTATCGTCGCCACCGCCCCGACAGGCGCAGGTTCTTACACTGCCAAGCGAAGTGCAGTTATCAGTAGTCCCGTTAACGTTCAGCTCGCAGGTAGCGTAATAAAGAGAGCAGCCGTGATCGTCGGATCCATAGCCAAAACCGGACAAAGTGGAGGCGGCTCTTGAAAATGGGGTCGAATACCAAAAGCTGACCCCGATAATAACCGCAAAAACCAACAGCGCCCAAAACTGAAGTTTTGCTTTATTCTGTTTTTTCCAAGGTGTTTCTTCCATTTTTTCTAAAAGATAGGTGTATTTCCACCGATGAATTATCCTTTTTCACAACCGCGATACGTAAACCGTCGCCGTCCTTTACGGCATCAATAACGGCATGGTCCGACTGCTCATAGCTGGTATCAAGCTTCTGCCAATTGTTTTCCTTCAGGTAATCATTAAAGTATTCTTTGTTGCGATCATAAGACCATCCGGACTCATAAACAACTTGGAGGTGCGAGTAGCCTTCTGTTAAGTAATCCTCGCGGGTGCTCTGCTTAAACTCTAGGCCCCTCTCTCGTATCAAATCAGTAGGAAAGCCGAACGGGAGAAAGCCGGGTTCCGAAAATATCGTACTGGGAATAGACCCGGCCGGAGATCCGGTTTCGTTCTCAAAAACCGGAACCAAAGAGGACTGGGCGGTATTGGCGCTTTCGGGATAGCTGACTTTTGGGCCCGGCCTGAACAAGATAATGATGAGCACTAAGATAAGTACCAAAGCCAAAACTGAAACCAAAACCAGCCAAATTTTTTTTCCAGAAAAGATTGTAATTTTTGGAATAACCATTGCTACAATTTTTATTGACCTAAGATGTTAATCTCTAAAGAAATTATATCATATTAAAGCAATCTTCATCAACTGATTTTTCCCCACCCTAAATTGTTTTCAGCAATCGGGTGCCCGACAGTTCGATTACTGTCTAGAGCAGGGGAGAGTCATAATAAAAAAGTCCGTTTCCATTCTGACCTCGGGCTTGACAAAATAAGTGGGATGTAGTATCCTTTAAGTTAGAGTCCTTTGAAGGAGGACTAGATCTTTGCAAAACAGGAGGAAGTTATGCGCCAAACCATTATGACGCTCGTAGTATTTCTGGCGTCTTTGTCTGTCGCTTTTGCCCAGGGCAATCACCTGGCTATCGGCATTGGTGGAATCGGAAATCTCCGTGAGTCTGAGAAGCTCTATCAGAATGTCGTCCACGTTACGGGCGGCAGGAATTTCAATCCTCATCTCGAGCTTCGGGTCAAGCCCCTAAGCCGTTGTTCTTTCGGCTTGTCAGTGAGTTTGCCTTACCAGACGGATGACCACCAGTACCAGTATGTAGCTTATGGGGATACTGCTCCTTACTGGGATGAGGAAACGCAGCAGGAGGGGATTATTGTCGCGCCGCCGGGTGAAGGTCCGCTGGCTTGGTATAGCCTAAGGGAGAGCACCAAGGTAAAGTCCGATTTTCTCGGTTCCTTTTACGTCAACTTCCTTAACCGGAAAGCGGGCGAAAAAGGCAAGGTCCAGTTGTTTGCAGCCGGTGATGGCGGGGTTGGTTCTCTCGTGATGACTTACGATACAAAGACCTTTGTTCATCCGCTCCTCCAACCCTACTTCCAATATGAGATCCCTTCTGGTCACTCGTCACAGAAAAACGTTTTTGGAATCTTTGGCGGCCGGCTGGGAATGAACTATTACTACAACCATGTTGGTTTCTCCTTTTCCGGCGGCTATCGCGGCAATACTTTTGGAGGCCGCTACCCCGTGGCCCAGGTTGAATTCTTCTTCTTCTTCTAGCACCTTTGGCGCAACAATCTCAGAACCTCGGCAGGTTCCATCCCTCCGAGGTTTTTTTATTTTGAATCCTGGTTTTTAGTCTGTATCACTTCATCAATAATCCCGTATTCTTTTGCTTCTTCGGCTGATAAATAAAAATCGCGGTCTGTATCTTTTTCAATTCTTTCTAAGGGTTGACCGGTGTGTTTGGCTAAAATTCTATTTACTTTCTCTTTTAATTTAATGATTTGTTTTGCCGCAATTTCCACTTCCACCGCCTCGCCTGAAACTCCGCTGACCGCCACCTGATGGAGCAATATCTGGGCATTGGGCAGAGAAAATCTTTTTCCTTTTGTCCCAGCTGATAACAAAACCGCTGCCCCGGAAGCAGCTGAGCCCACACAAACTGTTGAAACCGGACACTTGACATATTGAATAGTGTCATAAATAGCCAAAGCCGAAGTCAAAACTCCGCCTGGTGAATTGATATAGAGTTGAATTTCTTTTTTGGGGTCCTGGGAAGCCAAAAAAAGCATCTGGGCAATAATGGAATTAGTCACTGGATCAATAATGGGACCGCCAAGAAAGATGATTCTTTCTTTTAGAAGTCGAGAATAGATATCATAGGCCCTTTCTCCGTATTGTGATTTTTCAATTACCGTAGGTATGAGATTCATAATATTATGAAGGTTGAACTTTGAGAGTTATTTTGTCAAACTTTCCAAAAATTGGAAAACCTTTTCATTTTTTATTACTTCTTTAATATAATCCTTTATTTTTTCTCGGTCAAGCCCGCCTAAGTTTTGCTTCGCAAAATTTTGGCGGGCAAGTTCTTCTTCAACTTCTTTCTCTGAAACCTCAACTTTTTCCCTTTCGCCAATTTCTTTTAAAATCAAAGAGTTATTTATTCTTTGTTGAGCTTCCCGAGAAAAAGAGTCCATTAATGTCTTCTCGGTTTTATTTATTTTAACTAAGTAATCTTCAAAACTAATCTGGAGGAGTTGAGGAACCTGTTTTTTAAAGCTCTCCAGCATTCGCCTTTTTTCTTCTTCAACTAAAATTTCGGGAATTTTTATTTCGGTGTTTTGGCTTATTTTATCTAAAATTGCTTGCCGAACTCTTTGAGATTCTGCTCTCTCTTTTTCTAAATTGAGTCCCTCTTTTATACTTTTTTTAAGGCCTTCTAAATTTTGGAAGTTGCCTAAATTTTGAGCAAATTGGTCATTGACTTCTGGAAATTCAACCTTTTGAATAGAGTTTATTTTAGCTTTAAAATTGACTTTCCCCCCGGCTAAATCCTTCTGGTAATGGTTTTCGGGAAAAGTCAGTTGAAATTCTTTCTCTTGCCCAATTTCCATTCCTGCCAAGTTTTCTTCAAAACCGGGGACTAATTGTCCCCGACCCAAAATGAAGGCATCTTTTCTTTTTACTCCATTTTCAATTTGAGTTGACCAATATTCAATTTCTACCCAATCCCCTTTTTGGCAAGGGCTATTTTTCAAACTAAATTTTGCTCGAGATTTCTGAAGCCAGTATAATGCCTCCTCTACTTCCTTCTCGAAAACTTCAACCTTTCTTTTTTTAACTTGGGAGGCAATTTTTTTATAATCCGGTAATTCAATTTCCATTAAACTAAAAATCCAACGATCAATAGGGCGACAATATTTAAAACTTTTATCATTGGGTTAATCGCTGGTCCGGCGGTATCTTTATACGGATCCCCAACTGTGTCTCCGGTCACGGCAGCCTGATGGGCAGGGCTTCCCTTACCTCCTAGATTTCCTTCTTCTATCCATTTTTTGGCATTATCCCAGGCCGCCCCACCTGAAGTCATCTGAATGGCTAAAAAAAGACCGGTTAAAATCGCTCCAATTAAAAGCCCTCCTAAAGCCTCTGGACCCAAGAGAAAACCAACCAAAATCGGTGAGATAACCGGCAGCAAAGCCGGAAATATCATTTCTTTTAAAGCCGCCCGGGTAACAATATCAACGCATCTTGAATATTCGGGTCTGGCCTGACTTTCCATTAAACCTTTTATTTCTCTGAATTGTCTTCTCACTTCTTCAACTACTTTTGAGGCTGCTCTTCCGACAGCATCAAGAGATAGGCTGGAAAAATAGAAGGGTAATAACCCCCCGAGAAAAAGCCCGACTAAAACCTTAGGGTCTTCCAGAAAAAATTGGGTTTTAGCTCCCAATTCAGCTAATTCTTGGGTATAGGCAGAAAAAAGAACCAGGGCAGCCAAACCTGCTGAAGCTATGGCATAGGCCTTGGTTACGGCTTTGGTTGTATTGCCAGCGGCATCTAAGGCATCAGTCACTTTCCTGCTCTTTTTAGAGAGGCCTACCATCTCACAAATTCCACCAGCATTATCAGTAATTGGACCATAAGAGTCCAAAGCAACAATTATTCCTGTCAAAGAGAGCATGGAAATAGTGGCAATAGCCAAGCCATACATTCCAGCAAGCCAAAAACTAATCAAGATTCCCAGAGAAATCAAAATTATTGGCAGGGCAGTTGACCTCATTCCAGCCGCTAAGCCAGTTATGATATTGGTAGCTGGACCAGTTAGAGAACTTTGAGCAATAAATTTTACTGTCCGATATTTTTTTGAAGTAAAGTATTCAGTAATAATAAAGATACCGGCAGCAATCAATAATCCAATTAAGGCTGAGAGATAAAGTTTAAAAGAGGGTTCTTTTAAGAGAAGGGAAAACTCTTTGATTAAGGGATAGAAACCGATAGCGGAGATTATTCCAGCACTAATCAGACCTTTATAAAGAGCGCCCAAAATGTTTTGGCCTTTCAATTTAACAAAAAAGGTAGCCATAATTGAAGCCAAGGAAGCCACTGCTGCCAAAATCAAAGGTAAAAAAACAATTTGGGGATTTTGAGGAAAAATCAAAAATCCCAACAACATAGCCGAAATTATTGTCACCACATAAGTCTCGAAAAGGTCAGCGGCCATTCCGGCGCAATCCCCAACATTGTCTCCAACCTGATCGGCAATTGTGGCCGGATTTCTGGGATCATCTTCGGGAATTCCTTTCTCAATTTTACCAACCAAGTCTGCGCCGATGTCAGCTGCTTTAGTATAAATTCCTCCGCCCAACCTGGCAAAAACTGAAATTAGACTGCCTCCAAAACCAAGAGCAATCAAAGCCTTTAAATCCTGGCAAAAAAGATAAAAAAGAGAAATGGAAAGAAGGCCCAGCCCAACTACCAAAAATCCGGTGACTGACCCTCCTTGAAAAGATAATTTTAAAGCCTCAGCTAGCCCCTTTTGGGAAGCTTGGGCTACCTTTAGATTAGCTCGAGTGGAAACCATCATTCCAATAAAACCAGCTATTGCTGAAGCTATAGCTCCCATTAAAAATCCCAGAGCAACCTTCAATCCCAAAAATATCCAGAGTAAAAAAAATAAAAAAATGGCCACAATTGAAATGGCTCTATATTGTCTTTTCAGAAAAGCTAATGCTCCTTCTCTGATTGCCTGAGAAATCTCTATCATTTTTCCTGAACCAGAGGGAGCTCGGTTTACCTTTCGAATTAAAAAGATGGCAAAAACTAAAGAAAGCAGGGAAACAATAATAGGAAAAAATAAGATTTTCATATTTTTTATTTTTCCTTTTTAGGGCGGGCGGGTTTGGGCTTAAGGGTGGCGGGTGGGTTGTAGTCTTTTTTTCTTTCCTTTTTCTTTGGTCTCTTTTTTTTCTTCAATTTCTTCTGTCTTCTCTTGGCTTCTCACGTCTATTTTCCAGCCGGTTAACTTCGCCGCCAGTCTAACATTTTGACCGTTTTTACCGATAGCCAAAGATAACTGGTCTTCGGGGACAATAGCCAAGGCTTTGTTTTTTGGTCCTCTTTTTACTTCTAAAACTTTAGCTGGAGATAAGGAATTAGCAATATATTTTTCTGGATCTTCAGAATATTCAATGATATCGATTTTTTCTCCCCCCAATTCATTAATGACTGCCTTTACCCTGGTTCCTCTCTGACCAACCATACTGCCAATTGGATCAACTCCTTCCGCTTCCGAAGTTACAGCAATCTTTGACCGAGATCCTGCTTCTCGGGCAATGGATTTAATAACAACCTGACCCTGAGAAACTTCCGGAACTTCTAATTCAAAGAGTTTGGAAATTAGTTTTGGGTAGGCTCTAGATAAAAAGATTACTGAGCCTTTGGGACTCTCTTCCACTTTTAAAATATAGAGTTTTAATCTTTGGCCAGGTCGATAAAATTCTCCTGGAACCTGTTCTTCTTTGGGTAATACCCCGACGGTTTTGCCAATATCAAAAAAGATATTTTTTTGCTCAATTCTTTGAACAATCCCAGGAATAATTTGGCCTTCTTTTGACTTATATTCTTCAAAAATTGCCCCCCTTTCTGCCTCCCTGATTTTCTGTAAAATCACCTGCTTCGCCGTCTGGGCAGCAATTCGACCATAATCCTGGTGAGTTTCCAAAGGAATTTCCAGATCTTGACCAGGTTTTATTTTTGACTTTATCTTTTTGGCTTCTTTAATCATTATATGCTTTTCTGGATTAAAACGGAGCTTTTTAGCACCTTCTTCAACAATCTCAATTTTCTTTTCCTTTAATTCTTCTAACTCCTCCTCAGAATAAATCATTGATTCATCCGTCACTAATTTTACCTGCCAGAATTTAATTTCACCTGTTTCTGGCGAAATATTGGCTTTAATTATCTGCCCCCGCTTTCCATAATCTTTTTTATAGGCAGCGGCAATAGCCATCTCAATGCTTTCAATAACCTTTTCAAAAGGTATTCCTTTTTCTTCGGTAATCTGGGCAATAGCTGAGGTAAAAGATTTTAAATCTATACCTTTTTCCTTGTTTGGTGGTGGGTTAGCAGCATTCATATTTTTACAAAAAGTGTCCGCTTCCCACGGACTAATTTAATATTAGCAAAAAAGATTCAATTGTCAACTGGATAAAATCCAACAATTAAAGTTCCTGGTCCAGTATGAATGCCGACCACCGGAGAAACTGAAGAGATAAATAAAATTTTTACTTTTGGCTTTCTTTCCAATTCTCTTTTTAGGTTCTCGGCTGCCTTTTTGTTATCGGTTTGGGCAATAGCCACTCTTATTTCTTTACTTCCCTGTAATCTTTTGATTTCTTTAGCCAAAACTTTAGCCATATCTCTACCAAATCTTATTCCCAAAAATTTTACTTTCCCATTTTTTAGGGTAATTAAAGGCCGAATTCCCAATTTCTGAATTAAAAAGATAGGTTTAATTAATATTTTTGGTAATTTAAACCTTCCTCCATGAGCCACGTATCTAAAGTCCTCGAGGCAAGCTAAGAGAATAACTTTTGGGCAGAGTTTTTTTAATTCATTCAAAATCTCTTCAATTTTTTTACCTTGGGAAATTAATTCTTGGGCCCTTATACTTACCAATCCCTCACCAACTTCTCCGGTAAAGCTGTCGAAGACAAAAATATTGGGTTTTTCTGGTTTTTTCAACATTGATCTGGCAATCCTAGCTGCACTATAGCTACCGGAAAGTTTTGAAGAAAGAGTAATAACTAAAATCTTTTCAAATTTTTCTAAGGCTTTTTTGTAAGCTGAGAGAAAATCATCAAACGACGGAACACTAGTTTTAAAAGGTATTTCTTCAATCTGATATTTTTCTAAAAATTCTTTTGGCAGGCCAGCAGTTTGACCAACCACTAATCCTAAGGGTTTCCTTTCAGTAATTTTTCTAATTTGCTCTGCCATATCTTCTACTTTCCATTCCAGAATTTCAAAATCTCTTATTTTTTTTCTAACTTTCTCTGGAAAATTAGTATGAATATGAAATTTAACCTCTTCTTCAGCCTCTAAAATATCAATACTTCCACCTATTAAAGGAAGCCTCTCTTTCAATTTTTCTAATCCTGGTCTTTTTTTTATTCTGAAAACCAGGTCATATTGATACTCCGGCTTTTCCTCAGCCTTCTTTTTTTCATAAAAGGGTGAGCTCGGAGGTTTTGCTTCAGGGGGAGGAGTAACCCCTCTTAAACTTTCAATCCAAGCTTCTAAAATCTTAACAAATCCCAAGGCTCCGGCATCAACTACATCGGCTTCTTTCAAGGCCTCCAATTTTTCTTTAGTTTCTTTTAAAGCAAGCTCGCTAACTTTATAAGCCTCTTCTAAAATTTTGATTATATTCCTTTCTTTTTTTATTTTGACGGCTTCGTAGGCTTTTTGGCCTGAAGCTGAAATCACATCCAAAATCGTCCCCTCAACCGGATTTAAAATTGCCCGATAGGCTGCTTTTATTCCTTTTTTCATTGCCAAGGCCAATTGAAGGCTATTAATGGAATCTAGGTTTTTAATCTGGTCTAAAACCCTAATTAAGTATCCGGTATAGATCATTCCGGCATTTCCCCGGGCATTGGTCATTGCCCCTTCTTTAATATCTCGAGTTAATTCAAAAATTGAACTGTATTCCCTTTGACCGATCACCCCCTCTATTCCTAAGAGAGTAGCGGCTAAATTATAGCCTGTATCTTTGTCAGCCACTGGCCAGACATTGATTTTGTTAATTTCTTCTTGATGTAAAACGATTTTTTTCGCTGCAGCTATCATTATATTTTTTAGATCGTCAATACCAATTTCTGTCACTACTTTCTCAGTGGCAGGAAAAAGTAATTTCTCCAATGGTTTTTTAGCTACCTTTACTCCATATTTTGCTACCTTCCATCCTGCTTTTGAAGGCAATAAAAGAGGAGCAGTTAAAAATTTAAAGACTGAAGAAAGTTTGCTTGGATTTTTTGACTTGAAAATTTTTTTAATCCGTAAATCGAGGCAGGTTTTATCATTATCAAAAAGAAGGCGATTTCTAATTAAAACAGCTTTGTTTTGAACTTTTTTTATTTCTTCTATCGGGCTCAATCTTTTAATTAAAATTGGGGCTAAAGATAAAGCGGTAAAAATTCCAGCAATTTCGAATTGATTAAGATAAATCGAAATCAAAATTGCGATTATCAAAAATAAAAGAGTGCCGATGGCGGCATTCCAGATTAAGGCTAATAAAACCAGGGGGATTAGAGAAAGTCCTAAAATTTGAGGGGATATCACCAAAAAAGCGCCAATAAAAGTGCCAATTCCTCTTCCCCCGGCAAATTTTAAAAAAAAGCTCCAGTTATGACCAGTTACCGCTGCCACCCCGGAAAAAATCTGAATTTCAATTGATAGTCCCAATTTCTGGGCTCCAAAAACTGCTAAATAACCCTTGGCCAGATCTAAAATTCCAGTTAAAGCTCCCTGTAATTTACCAACATTTTTAAAAACATTGGAACCTGAAGTCTTTCTCCAGCCAATTTTCAAAATATCTTTTCCACAAGCTCGAGAAATTAAATAACCAGAAGGAAAAGAGCCTAAAAGATAACTAAAAATTACCCAAAAAAAAGACATTATTTTATTTTACCCTCACACCAAAATTTTGGTAGTGGGGGTCAAAAAACGGCATTTTGAAAATGCCTAATTTTAGCTTTCTTTAAATTAAAATCAATTTTTATTGAAATTATATCAATTTGCCATTTTGTTTCTGGAGAAATTTTCTTTTCCATTAACCAACTCTGGGCAGTTTTTATTATTTTTCTTTGTTTTAAAAAATTATCCTTCTCTTCT
>Ga0315296_10001061_pt1 | contig 24219 bp, 10 predicted proteins | sample YL17G14_18_MG_FD_203921 | JGI IMG/M metagenome (GOLD analysis project Ga0315296, IMG submission 203921) | Sediment microbial communities from Yellowstone Lake, YNP, Wyoming, USA - YL17G14_18 | ecosystem: Environmental > Aquatic > Freshwater > Lake > Sediment | place: USA: Wyoming | collected... | reverse complement strand
CAAGGGCATCTGCGCATGAGAGGACCATGCCCCCCCCCTTCTCCCATGCCGGGGCCGGGCAGCGAACGCTGTGGAGCTGCTTGATAACGGAATCAATGTCCACTCCTGCCCGCAGGGCCAGGGAGATGATCTCAATCTTTCCACATGTTATACGTGTAGCCATATGAGATCATCTGTTGGGCTGCCTGCTCTGATTTTGCCACCCAAGGAACATTGGCGGCAAAGAATAGTCTACGGATGAGATCGCGTGCAACACCATTTCTATCGGTATGGAGCCTCTCGCCTGTAGAGTCTGCAAAGAATTCTATTGTATCGTCAAGGCAGGAAGCCGGAATAGAAGCACCATCCTGGGGCGCCCTCCAGAAGTGTCGGTCCAACACATGTTCGAGACAAAAGTGGATATTCAGCGTGCCATTATAACCCAGGACTTCGTATATTACTCTGGCGTGTTCCAGAAATACTAAGAGGTACCCAAGCATCGAGTATGTGTGAATGGAATTTTCCCCTCCGGTCTCGGGATCCACCCTTTCTACTTCTGCGGCATAGTAGAGATGACCCCAGATATCCGCTTGGAAAAACGAAAATAAAAATACGGGATTGAGTATGAGGGCGCTTTCGTGTTGGCTCAAGGGATGCGTCACCATTGAGGGAAAACCTACCTGTCTCCAACTAACTCTTTTCTCTCCGATGATATCAAGAAGTTTGGTCTCATCTGCAAGTGGTGCTGCAGGATAGCGTGGTACCAGAGCAAGTTTTAAGGTTGTACCAATGTCTCCAACGGTGTTAGGAGTGGTTTTATAGTCCAGTTGCACATGAGTCAAAAACCTTCTCTCTGCCCTTTCAAATAAGTGATCGCGCCGTTCTTCGCAGAGAGCCCGCCTATTGGAAAGATGCTGGATTTCTTCAAATGTCGCAAGCTGTGGCTCGAATTTCTGGCTGAACTCGTCCGTCCGGACATAGACCCCTTTTCGGGAGTTCAGGAAATGAGGAGCCTCTTCGCTCTCCTCCACAACAATCACATAGCAAACATTAGTGGAATTTTGTGGGCTTGGAATAGCTTCGGAGACGAAAGGCTGGACAGGAGGGTAAATAGATTCATAGCACCACTGAACGATTCGTTGCTTGAAGCCACTAATTTCAATTACGCCCGGGAGTCCCTGCAGGTGGCCGGAATTGTCTGCCTCGGCTCCGATCACAAGATACCCCCCGTATGTGTTAGCAAAAGAGGATAGCTTTTTAAGAGTCTCGTCTTTCCCGGGGGCCTCTCTTTTAAACTCTAATCGGATATTCTCTATGGCTTGCTCGTCAAGAAGTTCTTGCAGGTCGTCAGTAGTCAGGCTGGAAATCTGCTTGTCATAGATTGACATTTTGTCTCCTAACAGTCATCTGTAAATGTTTATGTCACATAGCCCAATTAATGTATTTTACGTTTCTTTTGGTTTTTTAATTGAAGAGTTAAACCGAACCAACCTTTCCCAATCAATTTTTCCTTCAACACAAAAACCTTTTGTAAAATCCATTGTAAATTTGTTAATCAGTTGAGCATATTTCTCATTAAATTCGTCGTTTCTTTCTTTTGCCTTGCGCCCTAAAGGCTCAATAATTTCGACATATAAATTAGTATTGCTTGAAATGAATTCCCAAAATTTTTGTCCACACATCTTTACATAATCTCCATAATCTCTATTGTCACGACCATAGCAACACCCGTTGATTGCGATAATGTGGGGTCGAGAAGACCCTGCACCTAATATTCGTTTGGCTTTTCTGAAATTATCTTTCATTCTTGCTATCTGACTGCTGTTCCCCCAGTTTGGACCTGACTTAATAGAGACAATGTATTTTGTGTTATCCCTTTCAAATTCTAAATCTATTCCTTCAGCGGCTGATTTCCTTCCTCTATAAACTTTCTGGCAGATATATACGGCAAGACCTTCTAAAAATTCTCCAAAAATTGTCTCTTCCTGTGACGATAGGAAGGCATCGAGTAAATTTTTAACCAGATCGTGAGCCGTAAGAACATTTTTGGCTTTGAAAAGATAAGGATTTTTTCGCTTTAAGATTTGATTTAATTTGAGTGTCTCGAGACTCTGTAGCCTTTTGGCATGGAATGTACCGATGTTCCTCTCTACATATTCCCTAACCTTATTCAACTCTATTGATTTCATAAATGGGGGTTTTTTCAAGCAAGCATAATTCAACCGGATTAATCTGTTCTTTCACGATCTTGTAATATTCCGGGGATATCTCTATCCCTATTGAATTCCTTCTCATCTTTTGCGCTACCCTGACAGTTGTCCCGGAGCCCATAAAGGGGTCCAATACCCAATCCCTTTCTTTTGTAAAAAGCTTTATAAACCATGCCGGCAGTGCCTCTGGAAAGACCGCACTGTGATTTTTGTTCGAACATTCAGTGGCTAAATGGATCACATTGGTTGGATATACTTTTGTCCGGCCTAACCAATTGGAAACATTTTTCCCAAAACCGCTTCCGACTTTTGAATTATCTCTCTTCCTGTCTGTTTCGCTCAAACTGCTCAGTCTTTTTTTAGACCATTCCCCCATGGGGACCATAACTTCCTTTTGGTACATATTGAAATATTTTGATTTATTAAATTGCAGCAACCGCTCCCAGGCGTCACGGAAGCGATTGGGCCATTTCCCCGGATAACAATTCTTTTTATGCCATATGAATTCTTCGGTCCACAACCATCCTTGCTTCCGCATCTCTAATATAAGTTCAATAACATAGATATGCCTTTCTCCATTGGCAACCTTTTCTTTGATGTTCAGAACAAAAGTGCCTGTAGGCTTCAGAACCCTTAGAAGCTCTTTGGTGATTGGCAAAAACCACTCGACATAATTATCCGGGTGTATGCCGCCGTATGTATTTTTTCTACTGTCTGCATAGGGTGGGGATGTAAAAATCAAATCTATTGAGTCATTATCAAGCTTTTTCAGCTCTTCCTTACAGTCACCCAAAATCAATCTGGCATGAGTTTCCATGTAAAACCCTTATCAGGAGCATTTGGAGTAGCCGCAGGAGCGGCAGACCATGCACCCCTCTTCGTGCTCCAGGGAGCTCCCGCAGTCCGGACACTGGACAAACCTCTGTTCTCCGTGGGTAGAAGAGCCTACCTTGATGTCCCGGACATTCTGCTCTTCGTCGTTACTGACTGAGCCCATGGGGACCTTCTCAGCTGTCGGGCCGGGTGAGGAATTTCCCTTTAGGTAGCGTTCCATGGCCTTGGCAAGGGCATCTGCGCATGAGAGGACCATGCCCCCCCCCTTCTCCCATGCCGGGGCCGGGCAGCGAACGCTGTGGAGCTGCTTGATAACGGAATCAATGTCCACTCCTGCCCGCAGGGCCAGGGAGATAAGCCTGGATATTGCCTCTGTCTGGGAGGTGGCGCATCCACCAGCCTTCCCCATTGAGGCGAAAAGCTCAAAGGGGCCGAGCTCGTCCTCGTTGATCGTCACATACAGGTTCCCGCATCCGGTTGTCATTCTTCTGGTGGTTCCGTCAATCAACTCGGGCCGCGGCCTCGGCGTGATCTTGCCTGTCACAGTGGCTGGAAGATTAGTGGATGCTGTCTTTTCCGAAGGAGTTGACCTGTTGACCCCCTTGATATTCAGGACCTGTTCCTCCCTGCTTTTGTCCCTGTAAACCGTAATGCCTTTGCATCCAAGACAATAAGCCAGCCAGTAAACCTTGGCTACATCCTCCTTGGTTGCATCCTGGGAAAAATTTACGGTCTTTGAAACTGCGTTCTGAGTATATTTCTGAAAGGCGGCCTGCATCCTGACATGCCACTCCGGCGAGACATCATGGGCTGTTACAAAGACCTCCTGCCACTTCTTGGGGACTTCGTTAATTCCCATCGCACTCCCCTTCTGTGCAATCTTCTTTACAAGTGTATCGTCATACCAGCCTTCCCTTTGGCCGATCTCTTTGAAAAGAGGGTTCACCTCTGGAAGCTCCGTATTGTCTAAGACATTCCTGACAAAGGAGATGGCGAAAATGGGCTCGATCCCGCTGGAGCATCCTGCGATGATGCTGATTGTCCCTGTCGGCGCTATGGTCGTCACGGTAGCGTTCCGGAGCTTCCGCCCCTCTTCTGTATCATAGATGCTTCCCTGGAAGTTGGGAAAAGGCCCGCGGACCTTTGCAAGCTCCTCGGACATTGCCATGGCCTCCTGCCCAATGAAGCTCATGACCTCCTCTCCAACAGTCAAAGCCTTTTCGGTATTGTATGGAATCTCCAGCCTGATGAGCATATCAGCGAATCCCATGACACCGAGGCCGATCTTTCTGTTGGCTTTTGTCATCTCCTTGATCTGGAGAAGAGGATAATTATTCATATCAATGACATTGTCCAGGAAGTGCACGGACGAGTGCACGACCTCTTTCAACCTCTCGTAATCCACCTGCCCATCTTTCACCATGGAAGACAGGTTGATGCTACCAAGGTTACAACTCTCGTGAGGCAGCAACGGTTGTTCTCCGCACTGTACAGTAACAAATCCGTTGACGATGATGGAGTGGGTCTCCGGCTCTGTTGTGCAATACACATCTTCATATCCTGCAGGCTCAATGGATCTGATCTTGGCAATAAATGTCTCTCTGTCAGAGATCTTTTTCTTGGAGGAAATCCAGTCCCTGACCTTTTTGTTCTTCCCCTCGGCAAGAAATCCAATCTCTTTCACAAATCTATCTCGATTCATCTTGTCTAAGAGGAGTTCATACTGATCAGCAACAGGATACAATTTTAGATTTCGGTGAGAATCGGGAAGAAACCGATACCCGGCCTTTCTCCTCAGGAGGAGTTTCGAGACAATTCCCTCGTTCAAAAGGAGAAGCTGAACATCTTGAAGAAGGCCCTTTGAGCTGCCAGCCAGGCGGACAGTACAGCTCTTTTTATTATGACCGGATATATTCACTGTCCCATCAGCAGTGAACAAGGCGCGGAGGAAACCTAAGACCGCCTCCCTCGGGGCCTTCCAGATAGATTCGGGAACCCTCTTCTCGACTCCCTGGCTCTTGGTGAGGCCAAGGGACCTGAGGAAGTAATATAGGGCGGATTTATAGAACAGGGTCTCTGTTCCATTTCGCTCGATCTCACATCCATCAAGGCCTGTCCATCTCTTGATCCGTTCTTTGAAGATGGGGATCAGAGACTTCTTCTCTTCGGTCCCGAAGATCAACCCCACGGTATAGTTGGGAACATTCCGACCTTCTGGTGTTTCCGCCGAAACCCATCCATCTCCGAGAACCCATCCTAAAAGCTCGCCAAGATCTGCCGACCATCGAGTAGGAAGCTCGCACTCCCCCCTTTCAACCCTGGCCAAAAATTTATCTTCGGCTTCGAATTCAGGAAGAGAATAATCCTTGCTCCACACACCCTGCCCGGACTGGATGAGGATCTCATCGCCCGGCTTCAGGTGCTTAAGCTCCACCACCCCCCTTGGGGTAAAAAACCTGTGATTGTCGGTCGCAACTACCTCAAGACCGTGCTCCATCGTAAGCCTGAACACCGGGGCGTTCTTCCTCGTCCTGAACACAGGGACTGCAGGCCTGAGCTCCACCCCCTCCATCATGTGCAGGGGATACCCTCCGTCTGCAACAATGGCACTACACGCCGCCCTCCGAATAAGGGGCACTCGGCAATCCGTGGCCACAAGAATATCGGCCTGGGTCCTCTCAAGCTCTTCAAGGGTAAGGAGCCCTCTGTCCGTAGCCAGCCGTGTCGAGCCCACAAGGCATGGATTAGTGCTTTCGATCTGGCCAATGTGCGGTGTGGGATTGTCCTTGTTGATCCTGTCAATGAAAATGATTCCGGGCTCACCGTTTAGCCATGCCTGCTCTACGATCTTTTCAAAGACCTCCTTTGCTCCGAGCCTTGTAACGATCTCCTTTGTCCTCGGGTTCACAAGATTATAGTATTCGTCCTTTTCCACGGCCTTCATGAAGTTATCATCAACAGCCACAGATATGTTGAAATTGTTGAGGCGGTTCGATTCCTTCTTTGCCACGATGAACTCCAGGATGTCCGGATGGTCCACGCGAAGGATCCCCATGTTTGCTCCCCGGCGGGTGCCTCCCTGCTTGATGGTCTCAGTTGCAGCGTCGAAGACCTGCATGAAGGAAATGGGGCCGCTGGAAACTCCCTTGGTTGACATGACTGTATCGTTCTTTGGCCTGATCCTCGAAAATGAAAATCCTGTTCCCCCACCGGAGTTTTTAGAGATAAACCCATTTGCTAAATAGGCATGTATGTCCTGGACAGTGATGTCCATTACTTTCTTCAGCCCCTGAGGTTTTACTTCGGTGACCCTAACAAAAAAGTAAGGCTCCTCTGCGATGTCATGGAAGAACTGCGGGACTAGTTCACCCCGCTCTATGACCATAAGAACCTTCTGGCGAGTGAGTTCCCGGGGATCACCCGGACGGTTAAGGACTCCATCATATAGCGGCTGAACCTTCGCACGGACACCAATGGGGAGGGAATCATACCAAATCCTCAAGCGAAGACGCTGATTGGGGATCGTCTCGGCTTTTACGAATATGTCGCTTGATGCGATAGCATTCAACCTCTCCTGTTTCCTGAGCAGGAGAAATCCGATTTTGGATTTAAATGTCTCAAAGCCAGCCTTCGTACAGATAGAGACCTGAAAACTATCTGTACTCTTATAGTATGTTCTCTGTGTTGGTATCCCCAGGTAGAGCAACATAATCTGGATCTCCTTTGAGAGCTGAGATGATGATGTAGAAAACGTTACGTGTCCTGACTTCCTCACACATCCATCGGTAGTGAACAGCCCACGGAGGAAGGCGCAGGCAATCTCCTCGGGAGCCTTCATGATCTCGGGCGGAACACACGCTTCTCTGGAGGATGGCTTCTCCCACCCCATGGCCCTGAGCCATTCTTTGACTTGAACACTCCCTATGAGGACTTCGTAGTTGTCTGATGCATCACGGCATACTCTCGAAGTCCTGCCGAACAATTCTTCGGACAGCCTTGAAATAATATCCAGAAGTGCAGCGTCCTGTTTCCCTACGGACAAGCGAATACCATCCCGGTGATTGGACCCATCGCCGATGTAAAGCCCCAGCAACTCAGCGAGGGATGGTGTGAGTGCAGTGGGCAAAAGACCTATTGTTGCTTTGTAACTCGTTGCGTTATGCCCCGGCTTTGGCGTGAATGTAAAGGGGGGCAGACGGGTTTCTTTGCCCATCCAGATCCCTGGCCGCATGATCGTCCAGTCTCCTTGCTTGAGATTTTTGACTGCCCTCCAGACATGCTCGCCATCCTCATTCACGACAAGAAGCTTGTGCTCTTCGGTGCCTGTGATGGTGTACCCACGGTCTGTCACGACCTGATAGACTTGCTGGATACCATTGTCATAGAAGGCCTCGATCCTGGATTGACCTTCATGAGTCGCAATGTGAACCCCTGGAGTAACTTCTCCCAAAGGATGAAGCCCTTTCTCAGTCATTACCAAGGTTTCAGGGACAAGGCATTTATGGATGTGAGCGGTTTGCTTGATAGCTTCAAAGATACTTTCCATTGAATCCCCTACCGGAAGAACAAAGCAGGCAGAGAGCTGACCTATCTCCCTGCCGGCATTCATGAGTGTTGGAGAGTTTGGAATAAATTCCAGGTTCGCCATGAGGTTATAGAATTCCCTCTCAACCCTGCCGACATCAGCCTCGGTGTTGTAGCTCTTGTCCGCCTGAGCGATGGCCCGTGCTACACGCCTGAACATGTCCTCCGGTGCCTCGGCCGCCTTGCCGCTCTCATCCTTCTTGAGATACCGCCTCTCAAGAACCTTGAGTGCATTCTCGGAGAATACAGGTTTCACCTCGGGCGGAAGGAGTGCAGACGGCGCAGGGGTTGGATGCTCAAGCCCCTTCTCTATGAGCACGCTCTCAACAAGCTGCTGGAGAAGCAATGGGGTCAGCTCTTTGATCTGGAGCTTTTCAATCTCATCCTCCACCCTGCGGGCGATCATATCTGCAAGCCCGGAGTCAAGCGACCTCTTCTGGACAAGCGCCTCTGCGACCTTTTTTCTGTTCCAAAGGAGCGGGCCGTGGCCCTCGCCCACGAGGGTCCAGGCGATATCAAATTTCTCCCCGGCCAAATCAATAGCGCCCGTTTTCTCTTTGTCTGGTTTGCTTGCTGCCCCCATTGATGCCTCCTGAATTATCTTGACGATGCCCCTGTATCTTGTAGACATTATATTATTGACCCCTATATATAGACCTGTCAAGGGTTGGGCGGGGGTCAAAGGGTGGACGGCGGCAGGAAGCGGTCAGCAACCAAAGGCACACCGCACGGAGTTTCAGGCCAGTTTCTCTGGAATACGCTGTTCATGGTAATATATATATCGGGAGGGAAAAAACATGGCCCGAATAAGCGTAGAAGATTGTCTTGAGAAAGTTTCAAATCACTTTGCTTTGGTCGTGATCGCTTCAAAAAGGACAAAGCAGCTCCTCAAGGGCTCTCAGCCCCTGATAGAGAACAAATCAAACAACAAGGAGGCTGTGGTAGCCCTAAGAGAGATCGCCGAAGGGAAGGTCACTCCTGCAGCCCCTCCGAGCGATAAAGAGGAGCAGTAGCAGAATACATAGTGCTCAGGTTCGAAGACATACTCGAAAAGGTCGCTGCCTACATGCCCGGGGCCGACACTGACGTGATCAAGAAGGCCTACGTTTATTCTGCCAGGGTCCATCAGGGGCAGCTTCGCCAGTCAGGGGAGCCCTATTTTGTCCACCCGCAGGAGGTCTCCGGGATACTGACCAATCTAAGGATGGATGCTAACAGCGTGGCCGCAGGACTTCTTCACGACACCGTTGAGGACACCCTTACAACCCTTGATGAGGTTAAAAAGATATTCGGGGAAGAAGTCGCCACCCTTGTGGATGGCGTGACGAAGATCGGAAAGATCTCGTTCTCAAGCTCTGAAGAGAAGCAGGCGGAAAATTTCAGAAAGGTCTTTGTGGCCATGGCAAAAGACATCAGGGTGATCCTGATTAAGCTGGCAGACAGGCTCCACAACATGAGGACTCTGGATTCCCTTGATGAGAAGCGAAGGGCAAAGATCGCAAGAGAGACCATTGATATTTATGCACCCCTTGCTCACCGCCTCGGGATCTACTGGATGAAGAGCGAGCTCGAAGATCTTGCCTTCAGACACATGAAGTCTGAAACCTACTATCGTCTCGCAAAGCTTGTTAACAAAACAAGGAAAGCAAGGGAAAAATTCACAGAAGAGATGGGAAGGCTCATAGAGGAATCGCTTGCCGGCGAAAAGCTCAAGGCAAGAGTTGTTGGGAGAGCAAAACACCTTTACGGCATATTTCAGAAAATGGAGCGTCAGAACCTTACCTTTGACCAGATCTTTGACATCATCGGATTCAGGATCATTGTCGGCAGCGTGAAGGAATGCTACGAGGCCCTTGGCATAATCCATTCAAGATGGAAGCCTGTCCCGGGCCGATTCAAAGACTACATTGCCATGCCCAAGGCCAACCTCTATCAGTCTCTGCATACAACAGTGATCGGCCCAAATGGCGAAAGAGTGGAGATCCAGATCAGAACAGAGGACATGCACATGGTGGCCGAGGAGGGAATCGCTGCCCACTGGAAATACAAGGAAGGAAGGGTGGTGCGGGACAAGGACGAAAAGGCATATTCCTGGCTCAGGAGGCTTGTCGAGTTTCAGCATGAAGTTGTTGATGCCGGGGAATTTCTGGACACAGTAAGAATAGATATGTTCCCGGACGATGTATATGTCTTCACTCCAAAAGGAGATGTGCGGGAGTTCCCAAAAGGCGCAACAGTTGTGGATTTTGCATACAGCATCCACACGGATGTCGGTCATCACTGTGTTGGCGCACGTGTCAACGGCCGACTGGTTCCTCTCCGATACGAGCTTCGAAGCGGCGACACTGTGGAGATCATGACCTCCTCTCACCGCTGGCCTTCAAAGGACTGGCTCAAGTCTGTTGTGACTTCCAGGTCCAAGGCCAAGGTCCGGCAATGGATCAAGAAAGAGGAAAGGGAGAGAAGTCTTGCTCTCGGAAGGGAGCTCCTGGAAAAGGAGTTTGCCAAATATGGGTTGAACTTCTCAAAGGTCACGAAAGAGGAAACATTCCCCAAGGTCCTTTCCCAGCTGAATTATAATAGCCTCGAGAGCCTTATTGCCTCTGTGGGTTACGGGAAGATAACACCGACCCCTGTGCTCAGAAAGTTCTTCCCCCAGGATCAGCACATCCCCCAGGAGGAGCCTTCAGCCCTCAGGAAGATCATCCGGGCCGTAACAGGAAAACCCAGCGAAGGAATACTTATCAAGGGAGTGGAGGATGTCCTGGTAAGGCTTTGCAAGGGGTGCAATCCCCTTCCAGGCGACAGCGTCATCGGGTTCATCACGCGCGGAAGAGGGGTAACAGTCCATACAGTCTCCTGCCCAAAAGCCCTGGAAGCCGATCCCGAGAGGAGGATCGAGGTCCAATGGTCAACAACGGATGGACAGGTCAGGCTGGCGAAGATCAAGGTGGTTTGCGTGGACAGGCCCGGTATGCTCGCCAACATCACTCAATCCATCGCAGCCTTCCATGTGAACATCCAGAAAGCCTCTGCAAAGGGGATCAAAGACCAGAAGGCAATCAATATCTTTGAGCTGGCAGTAAAAAACCTCGCTCATCTCAAGGAAGTCATCCGCTCCGTTGAAAAGGTCGGCGGGGTGATCTCTGTAGAACGTGTTTGAGGCGACTCGGAAATATCCTCCTCCGGAAGGCATATATCAGGAGGAGAACTGTCGGAAAATCGGCAGGAACAAAAATCTGGGAATCCTGATTTAGAACAAGGTTGCAGCCGCAGCCTCTTCGGTTAATCTTGTGAGTAACCTGTGAAGGAGGAGATACAGTAATGCTCGTGGAGGTCATTGCCGCAGCCCCTCTGTTATCCTCAACAACGACTTGAGCACGATATTCCCCTGGAGATGAATAGGTGAACGACGCCTCCCCTGTAGTTGTCGTCAGGTCCACAGCTTCATCCCCTGTGAAATCCCAGTAATATTGAGCAATGCTCCCGTCCGGGTCTGAGGCTGCGGCTGTGAAGGTGACAGTGAGGGGCGCCGGGCCTGAGATGGGAAAGGCTGTGAGGGAAACCCGGGGCTGTTCGTTGGGAAAGATGACAATGTTATACCCAACGGTATCTGTGATACCAGTGGCCTCTGTGACCTGGATGGCAAATGAATAGGCGCCCGGAGTGAGGGATGTGCCAGAGATCGCCCCAGTCTGTGTATCAAGGGTCAGCCCCGGAGGCAGGACACCTGAAACAACCGCCCAGGTGTAGGGAAGGGTCCCGCCTGTGGCCTGGAGGCCGGCAGTATAGGGCGCATAAGAAAACCCAGAAGGGAAATCCGAGGTAAGGATTCCACCCAACATAAGCCTCGCGTAGATATCGGTGTCTATGAAGGTGCGCCAATCCGACCAGGCCACAAGGAAATGCCTATTCACAGGGTCATAGACTATAGAGGGCGTATATTGGTCATTGTATGCCGTAGAGATTGAGAAGTTTGTCATAAATTGTGTCCCATCAGCAGAAAGGGCCTGACCGTAGATGTCGGAATATGTCCCGCTGCGCCAGTCTTCCCAGACTGCAACATAGCGTTGGGCCACGGGATTATAGGCCACGGCAGCAGACCACTGGTCATTGGGCGCGCTGGAAATTGAGATATTCATCCCCATCAGAACTCCATCAGGAGAGACGAGTTGACTATAGATGTCAAGGGTCGTACCGCCTCTGCGATCCTCCCAGACCACAAGGAAACGCTGAAAGACAGGGTCATAGGCCACAGAAGGATACCATTGGTCATTAGTGGCAGCAGAAATGGTAAAATTTGCCCCAGAAATGGTTCCGTCGTCATTGATGAGCTGGCCGTAGATGTCATAGTTTGTGGAGCTTCGGCGATCATCCCAGACCACAAAATACCGCTGATTCACAGGATCATAGGCCACAGCAGGATCATTCTGACCATTGGGAGCAGTGGAGATGGTGAAGTTCGTCCCGAAAGGGCTCCCATCATTGTTTACAATCTGTCCGTAGATATCAGCAGTTCCACTGCGGTAATCTCCCCAGACCACGAGGAAGCGTTGATTCATCGCGTCATACGCCACGGCAGGGCTCACCTGCCAGTTGGAGGCGGCGGTTGAGATAGAGATGTCTGTCCCGACCAGGGCTCCCGAGGCGCTGACAAGCTGTCCATAGATATCATAATTGGAAATCCCGTTACGAAGGTCATGCCAGACCACAAAATAGCGCTGATTCACCGGGTCATAGGCCACAGCAGGACGATCCTGATCCTTGGGGGCGGTGCAGATAGTAAACTCTATCCCGTAGAGGGCGCCATCGGGGGTAAGGAGCTGGCCATAAATGTCCTCACCCCCGCCCCGGAAGTCTCCCCATGCCACAAGATACCGCTGGTTCATGGGATCAAAGGCCCCAGCAGGACTTACCTGATCACTGGGGCCGGTTGAGACAGTGAACTCCTGGCCGAGGAAGACAGCCCTGGCCGATGAGACCGCACAGAGGACCAACAATCCTGCCAACCAGACCCGGAGCTTCATAGATCAGCGAAGAACCCACACATCATCAAATAATCCTGACCCACTTCCACCCTGGACAATGAAATTCCGGCCCTCCGGATCAAAGGCAGAAGTCATACCAGCGTTTCCAGGAAGAGTCACACCCCCTGCCACCACAGGAAACCAGGCTACCGTTCCATCGGATTGAGGCTGGAGCATCCAGGTCTCGTTGCTATCCCCCACAGCAGTGTTTCCCCCGAAGATGATCACCTCCCCTTCTGGCACCGAAGCGGCCGCAGGGAGAAGCCTTCCTGATGGCGGCAGGCAGTAAGGAGAGAGGAGACTCCATGTCCCGCTCAATGGCGGCCCGCTCAAGGTTAGCTCCCACAGATCGTTAAGCCACACACCAGGGACAGGGGGAGGAGCAATAGGAGGCCTCTCAACGCCTCCGAATAAAAGCAACCTGGGGTATTTGGGATCGACCATCATTACAGGACCCTGTCTGGGTGAAGGCGGGCCTCCGGTGGTGGGAATCTGCACCCATTTGCCATCCCCTCCCCCGGTGAGATCCACAGCCCAGAGGTCATTGAAGGTGATTAAAGGCCCGGCATAGTCCAAGCGCTCAATGCCCCCAAAGATGATCACTGGTGCCCCAAGCCCATCAGCCGCGGCAATGGCCATCTGGGCACGCCCCTCAGGCGGAGGATCAGCGGGTAAAAGCTGTCGCCAAGTCTCGGCGCCCGAGGTGAGGGTCAGCTCCCAGATATCGTTGTTCCCTCCTGGCCAATACCCTGGGGGATTCACCGACCCGCCGAACATGAGCATCCTCTGCCTCGGGGCATCGTAAACAGCCCCATGGGCCCACCGCGCTGGAGGCAAGGTCCCTGAAGGAAATAGTTGGGTCCATTGTCCTGTGTCAGGCCCGGTCACTTGCAGGCTCCAGGAATCGTTTCGGACGCTGCCATCCCACCCTCCAAAGATGACCATTCTCTTGTTGCCTGCATCCCAGATCCCTGAGGCCGCAAGCCGATTGCTCACAGGGCCGCCGGTCAGGATAAGCTTTGTCCAGGTTCGCGGCCGCTCGTAGAGGAATGCTGGCTCCTGACGCTGCCGCAGTAGGTTCCCTGCGGGGTCCGTAAGCTCTAATTTCAGGCTCACAGGCATGGTCTGAGGAAACTCCGGTAGGGAGACAGATGCATCAACTCCGGAGGTGAGGAACGATGACAGGGGAAGGGGAACCTCGCATCCTCCTGCTATATACTTGAGAGACGCACTGAGAGAAGCACCCGGCTGGTCATTGGGTATGAACTTCACCCCTTTTGTCGTCCCAAAATGCAATGTATCCTGGGGAATTACCCCCTCTTCCACAACAAAACGCCTGAGCCAGGGCGGGTTCGGATCTCCAGCCCCTGAGGCAAATGATGCATCGGCTGTAAGGATTCCGATCTGACCGCCTGGGAAGTAATAATAAGATGTAGTCTGAAAGAGCACTGTGCCCGCCGCTGGCAGAGAAAACACCTCTTCAACAGGCGCTCCAAACTCATATGCCTGACCCAGCCGTCCACTCCGAACTGATGTTCCATCCACACTCAGAAAATAGGAAGGAAAGCCCTCCCAGCTATGGTAGTCCTGAAATGGATAGTGGGTGTAGTGCTTTGAGCGCCCCACGCCTGGGCTTACTCGCACAATGGTTGGATCGTTTTGAAACTTCCCAAACCAGCTCTGTGGGGCAACCTCGTGCCTGAGTGTCCCGGGTGTAGCCAAGGTGATGTCAGTGATAGGCGGGGTGTCGAAGAAATAGTTCTGAAGTTGGGTGAGGCTGGCCACCTCCCACAGGTTGGAATAACTCATCGGGAAGAAACAGTAGAAGGGTAAAAACCCACGGATTAAGACCTTCTGCCCGCTTCGCATCTGGAGGTCGCGCCAGAAGAAGTTTGGATTCGGAGGAAGCATGGCATGCAGTGTCACCCCCCCTACAGGCAATGAAAAATATTGAAAGCACTCCAGGAAGCCCTGGGGCGGATAATGTGAAACTGGCTCTCCTAAGGAAGGGCCACCTGCTCCAGGCTGGAAATAGGGCTGGGAGTCGTCCCTGAAGGTAAAGGTATTATATGTCTCTCCTGGCCCTCCTGCACTAACCTCACGGTCTGTGTCTAAGGGCGAGGACTCCTCTTTTGTAAGAACCACTGCATCTCCACTTGCTGTAAACGCCAATGGCAGGAAACTGACTACATAATCCGCTGTGTCCACCCTGGAGAATTTAAAGGCTTTATAGCTTATCGGGATGATAAAGGGAAAAGAGAAGCCTCGGGCAGGATTCTCCTTAAGTGAGAAGCTCGCAAAGTAGCCAGCAAGGGGAAGCTGTTCAAAGGAAACCCCTGTGTGATCCTTGAAATTTAGAGTTACATTTATATTGGCCTCGTCCTTGCTGATCAATAGTGGAGATCCACAGGTGATGGTCTCCCGTCGGAATACAATAGTTGTAGGTTCCGTATCAGTGGGCATCCACAAAGCAATGAAGTCATAGTTCCCATCGGCAAGGCTGGGGCGTGGCATATCCGCAGTCCAGAAGATCTGAAAATCCTGGCGGTCATGAACCACCATCATCGCAGGAGGAGAAGGTTCAAAGTTGGGGAACCCTCCTTGATTGGGCGCCAAAGCTACGGGTATATGGAGGGGAGGTGTTCCTGTAGGACTCACCAGCACCTGTCCCTCATAGGCGATATGAGGATATGGCGGATGAGGAGCGTCCTGCCTGAGGGTGAAGGCCGCTGTCACGATCATCTCCCGGGGACATCCAAGTCCTGGCGGAGGACAACCAGGTCCTGGCGCAGGTCCCACCGCAACGGTGTAGTCCGGAGGAGGGTTTCCATCAAAGGTCACGGTCCAGAGGGCCGGGTCTTTTGGGTCAAGGCTGTCGGAAAAATTCAGGGTGAACTGGGTGGCCTGGGGACGGTAATTTTTCAATGTCAAGGGCACACTGATGACAGTATCTGCCCCGCAGGCAGCCCTGCCAAGATTGAGGCTCGGGGGAAGCACCATGGCCTGCACCTGCACCGCTGTAGAGACATTAAGTCTTCCGGCCCCCTGCTCATAGGGTGTGCGTGCTATTCCATCCGGGAGGAAGGAGGCAGATTCCATCAAGACTGCTTTCACGGTGCGAGACCGGGCGCCCAGGTCTGGGTCCTGAGGATTGAGGGATTGAAGGATAAGAGCTGCTGCACCTGCCACATGAGGAGAAGCAAGGGAGGTGCCTGCGGCTGACTCACTGCACGATCCGCTGAAGCAGATGTTGTCCTGATAGATGCCATGGCCTCTGCCACCGGGGGCTACGAGATCGGGTTTCAGGGTGGGGAGGATTTCTCCTCTTTCGGGATTACACTTTGAGGTATCGGGATCCCCGGGTCCTGAGTCCACAAAACACACCCAACTTGGCCCATTGCTGGTATAAGAGGCAAGCACATCATCGGTCTTGCGGGTGGCCCCCACAGAGATGGCATCCGGGACAAACTCAGGGGAGCTCATCCTGGAGAACTCCCCGGGAACCCCTCCATTGGCCACCGCCACAGCCACTACCAGCCCTGCATCTGTGGCGTTCTTGATCAGGGTGGCAATCAGAGAATTAGAGTTACACACGCCGAACATATCAGGAGGATTATCACAGCCCACATCCATACTGATGTTCACCACATCCGTGAGACCATCCGTGAAGATGTTGTCCATGGCCCGATTCAGCCCCCCACCGTTACCGCCTCCATCCCCCACCACCTTGTAGGCCATGAGGGTCGCCCCCGGAGCCACCCCGCTGTAGTCCACCCCGTTGATGGTCTGGCGATTCGCGGCAGCAACCCTGGCCACCGCAGTCCCATGCCATTGTGTGTCCATGGGAAGATTTGCTGAGACACACGCCGAGTCATAGTCAATATCAGCAGGGTCACAGGTGGGGCACTTCGTCAGATCACAGCCTCCGACAACCTTGGGACAGGTTTTGTTCTTGAACTGATCATCTGTGCAGTTCCCCAGGTCCGCATGGGTCCAGTCAATCCCGGTGTCCAGGATGGCAATAGTCCGCCCTGAGCCATCTATCCCTGCGTTCTGCGCTGCCCTGGCGCTCAGAAAAGGCACGGTCTCATGAAGGCGAGGCGTGAGGGGTCGATCCACACTCACGGTCTCGACAGAGCCCAGCTTCTGAATGTCCGACATCAAGTCATAAGTTGCAGTGGTAGCAAACCCATTGAGGAGGAAGAAATACTCATAGCGCAATGAAGGCCGGGGAATACTCTCCGGATTTCCTCCCATCTTCTTGACCCTCTGCTTCTCCAAGGTCCAGATCTGGTCAATGATCCTTTCATGCTCACGATGAAGCTTGTCCTGATACAGAGCACGGAATTTGTCCGCCAGCTCCTTCCTGAGCTCTGAAGTCAGCCCTTTCCCTGGAGGCCCCTGCTCCTTCACAAAGCGCATGAAGGGATGATCACGCAATACCACAATCATGTTTACAGATTTGCCGTGAAGATCCTCCTTCGGGATTACACCAGAGAGCCTGGCCCAGGGATCCGTTTGGGGCGCTGCCACAAAGGATGGAGGCGGCTCAAAGAGTATTGTTCCACTCCCTCCCTGCGCCCGAAGCACCTGCCTATCCGTGAGAATGAGTCCAATAAGTCCTATGCCCACCAACATCAGTATCCTTGCATTTTTCATGGCTGCCTCCTTCTTTTCTCTTCCAAATGTCACTCCCCTCCTGCCATTGACTGTCCAAACCTGCTACTAGAGGCCAAAGAGCCCCAAAAACTCAGATCCGCATCCTTACACCCCCGGCCATCCAGAGTGCTTCCCCCAAAGAACAAATAGACTCGACCATGTGTTGTAGTAAATTGCGAATCTATCGGATTCCCTACCAGAAGATCCCCTATCCCATCTCCGTTGACATCTCCTATCCCTGCCAGGGTCTGCCCAAAGCCCCACGGATAGTCGCACTGCGGAAGAAATCTATTGGCTGTTAGAGTCCACACAGTCCCCCATGTTGGACCTCCAAGCAAAATGAAGACATACCCGTCTAATGGAGGAGGGCCCATGACAGCATAAGGGCCTGCTGCGGCATCCGGCCATCCATCCCCAGTCACATCCCCCACTCCCGCAACGGCTGTCCCCAGCATGTCGTTATCCCAATACCCATAGAGGGTGAGAATAGGATTGGTGGAGGGCGTCACCCCCCCCCCCATACACATACACCGCCCCCCGATCCACCCCCCCGCCATCCGCACGAGAAGCCCCAACGAGTATGTCTCCATACCCATCCGCTGTGAGATCCACCCTTCCCACCGAAAACCCAAAGGTACCTTCATTTTGTCCGGAGAAAATAATGGCTGGAACAGTAGAAAACGGAAGTCCTCCTCTCAAAATCCATACCTCCCCATTTGGGGGAGAGCCTGGATATGAGCCCACGAGAAGATCATCCAATCCATCCCCATCCACATCAATATCACCTCTGACTGGATCTCCAAAGTATCCCATGTCCCTTATTCCTTGGAGAACCAAGGGGGAACCTCCAGACAAGATTGTGGCTCCGGAGTAAATATGGATCTCCCCACGATTTGATCCCTCTGCTCCAGCCCATGGCACCCCAATCGCAATATCCTCTCTTTCGTCTCCATCCAGATCCCCTGCTGCAGCCACGACGTATCCCAACCGATCGGTACACACCGTCCCCGATGTCACAAAAGCTGCTACAGTCCCTGAGGTAAAGGTAGGTCCTCCAAGAAATAAGTAAGCTTTGCCCTTAAGACATGGGAAACCGGGCCAGTTGGGCGCACCAACAATGAGGTCTCCATACCCATCCCCATTCACATCCGGAAGCCAAGCAAGGCTATAGCCAAATGCATCTCCATTATTTTCACCGGTGAGCACCACACTGGCGGTATTCGTGAGAGAGGGTCCGCCCCAGTAGCAATACACCATCCCAGGCCCATTGCCCGGCTCCCCAATGCAGAAATCCGGCCACCCATCCCCATTGAGATCGCCCGCGGCCTTCCCCAGCTCCACCCTCCTCACAAGACTTGTCCCCTCCCAACCCACTCGATCTGTTGCACTCACCCGCCAGTACAGACGACCCAGTGGAAGAGGAGTGGAAGAAGACCAGGTGGTTCCGGTCAGCCCTGTCGCACTCATCACTATGCTCGGAGGGGTAAAATCCTGCGCTGTGGCCACTTCAATAGCGCTGCTCACCACATCTTGCTCCATCACCCACTTGAACGAGGGCTGCAAGAGCCTCACCCACTTCCCATTCTCCGGCAGCACCAGCCTCACCCAGGGAGGGGTGGTGTCCCGGATAATTTGCGCTGTGGATGTGAGGCTCACATTGCCAGCCAAGTCTGTGGCCGTGAAGGTAAGGCCATTCACTCCTTCCTGGATGAGAGGCATCAGACCCGCCCATGTAAGAGAGCCATCATGCCCCCAGGCCAATCCCTGAGGTCCCCACACCGCAGAGCCAGCCTCCTTCCCTCCCGTGACAATGATGGTGGTGGTGCTTACCACATCCGGCAGTGCATCTATGGTGGGAGCCGAGGGAGGCACGGTGTCCAAGGTCACCCACACCACCACAGCCCCACTCTCCACCCCCTGGGTATCCTCAGCATTAAATTGCATCCAGTTAAACCCTTCCGTGAGAGTGGTCGTCATAGACCAATTGGTAGCGGCATCAAGAGGAACAACCACACTCCCGTTGAGCAGGATGGCTGTGTCAGGAGATTTTCTGCCCGTGACCAGAAGCTGAGGCTGATTGGTAAGGGAAGGAAGAGGATAGACAAGAGGGGGCGGGGGTGGCTCAAGGAGCCGCTCCTCCACTTTGGTGCACGGGCCGCATCCCGTCACAAGAAGAAGGATGATGCCACACTCTCTATAGCGCCTCTTCACCCCATGTGCTTCATACCTCCGTAAAAATCCGTAATTACCAACTTAACCCCCTATCCTAACCCTGTCAAGAGCGAACTGGCTGCGGCGTACCCTGCATGAGGGTGAAGCTCGCTGTCACAATCTTTACCCGCGGACATCCAAGTCCTGGCGGAGGACAACCAGGTCCTGGCGCAGGTCCCACCGCAACGGTGTAGTCCGGAGGAGGGTTTCCATCAAAGGTCACGGTCCACAGCGTGGGGTCTATCGGGTTCAGCCTGTCTGTAAAATTGAGCGTGAACTGCGTAGGGGTGGTGCGGTAATTCCTGAGGGTGAGGGGAACAGTGATCACGGTGTCTGTGCCACAATTGGCTCGTCCCAGATTGAGGCTCGGGGGAAGCACCATGGCCTGCACCTGCACGGCTGTAGAGACATTAAGTCTTCCGGCCCCCTGCTCATAGGGAGTGCGTGCTATTCCATCCGGGAGGAAGGAGGCAGATTCCATCAAGACTGCTTTCACGGTGCGAGACCGGGCGCCCAGGTCTGTATCCTGAGGATTGAGGGATTGAAGCACCAATGCGGCTGCGCCAGCCACATGAGGAGAAGCAAGGGAGGTGCCTGCGGCAGATTCACTGCACGATCCGCTGAAGCAGATGTTGTCCTGATAGATGCCATGGCCCCTGTCCCCGGGGGCAACGAGATCGGGTTTCAGGGTGGGGAGGATTTCTCCTCTTTCGGGATTACACTTTGAGGTATCGGGATCCCCGGGTCCTGAGTCCACAAAACACACCCAACTTGGCCCATTGCTGGTATAAGAGGCAAGCACATCATCGGTCTTGCGGGTGGCCCCCACAGAGATGGCATCCGGGACAAACTCAGGGGAGCTCATCCTGGAGAACTCCCCGGGAACCCCTCCATTGGCCACCGCCACAGCCACTACCAGCCCTGCATCTGTGGCGTTCTTGATCAGGGTGGCAATCAGAGAATTAGAGTTACACACGCCGAACATATCAGGAGGATTATCACAGCCCACATCCATACTGATGTTCACCACATCCGTGAGACCATCCGTGAAGATGTTGTCCATGGCCCGATTCAGCCCCCCACCGTTACCGCCTCCATCCCCCACCACCTTGTAGGCCATGAGGGTCGCCCCCGGAGCCACCCCGCTGTAGTCCACCCCGTTGATGGTCTGGCGATTCGCGGCAGCAACCCTGGCCACCGCAGTCCCATGCCATTGTGTGTCCATGGGAAGATTTGCTGAGACACACGCCGAGTCATAGTCAATATCAGCAGGGTCACAGGTGGGGCACTTCGTCAGATCACAGCCTCCGACAACCTTGGGACAGGTTTTGTTCTTGAACTGATCATCTGTGCAGTTCCCCAGGTCCGCATGGGTCCAGTCAATCCCGGTGTCCAGGATGGCAATAGTCCGCCCTGAGCCATCTATCCCTGCGTTCTGCGCTGCCCTGGCGCTCAGAAAAGGCACGGTCTCATGAAGGCGAGGCGTGAGGGGTCGATCCACACTCACGGTCTCGACAGAGCCCAGCTTCTGAATGTCCGACATCAAGTCATAAGTTGCAGTGGTAGCAAACCCATTGAGGAGGAAGAAATACTCATAGCGCAATGAAGGCCGGGGAATACTCTCCGGATTTCCTCCCATCTTCTTGACCCTCTGCTTCTCCAAGGTCCAGATCTGGTCAATGATCCTTTCATGCTCACGATGAAGCTTGTCCTGATACAGAGCACGGAATTTGTCCGCCAGCTCCTTCCTGAGCTCTGAAGTCAGCCCTTTCCCTGGAGGCCCCTGCTCCTTCACAAAGCGCATGAAGGGATGATCACGCAATACCACAATCATGTTTACAGATTTGCCGTGAAGATCCTCCTTCGGGATTACACCAGAGAGCCTGGCCCAGGGATCCGTTTGGGGCGCTGCCACAAAGGATGGAGGCGGCTCAAAGAGTATTGTTCCACTCCCTCCCTGCGCCCGAAGCACCTGCCTATCCGTGAGAATGAGTCCAATAAGTCCTATGCCCACCAACATCAGTATCCTTGCATTTTTCATGGCTGCTTCCTTCTTTTCTCTTCCAAATGTCACTCCCCTCCTGCCATTGACTGTCCAAACCTGCTACTAGAGGCCAAAGAGCCCCAAAAACTCAGATCCGCATTCTTGCACCCCCGGCCATCCAGAGTGCTTCCCCCAAAGAACAAATAGACTCGACCATGTGTTGTAGTAAATTGCGAATCTATCGGATTCCCCACCAGAAGATCCCCTATCCCATCTCCGTTGACATCTCCTATCCCTGCCAGGGTTTGCCCAAAGCCCCACGGGTAATCACACTGGGGCAAAAACCTGCTGGCGGTCAGGGTCCACACAGTCCCCCATGTTGGACCTCCAAGCAAAATGAAGACATACCCGTCTAATGGAGGAGGGCCCATGACAGCATAAGGGCCTGCTGCGGCATCCGGCCATCCATCTCCCGTGACATCCCCGATACCAGCAACTGAAACGCCAAGCATGTCGTTATCCCAATACCCATAGAGGGTGAGAATAGGATTGGTGGAGGGCGTCACCCCCCCCCCATACACATACACCGCCCCCCGATCCACTCCCCCTCCATCCGCACCAGAAGCCCCGATGAGAAAGTCTCCATATCCATCGCAAGTAAGGTCTCCAGCACCATTATGGGGGCGGCCAAAATAGTCCGTCCATGTTAATCCACTGGCAAATCGAGTAAGTACAGGTAGAGAAATGGTAGGGTCACCCTGAATAAGTTCCACTTCATATGAAGGATTACCTCCAGGATCGAGCACATGCGTCACAAGCCAATCATCATAGCTATCATTGTTGACATCTCCGGCCCTGGAGAGTTCAAGGCCCAGGGCTTCACCATTTACTACCCCTTTCAAGATTTTGCTGGCCTGACCTGAAAATCCCGCCCCTCCGAGAAAGATCTCCACCAGGCCCCGGTCACTTCCTTCTCCATTTGCATTCGGGGCTACAATGGCAAAGTCCCCTTCCCCATCCCCGTTAATGTCACCAAGAGACGATACTCGGTTTCCATAAGCATCGCCACAGCTCGTGCCTGTGGTCACGAAGGCCGCCATGGTTCCAGATATAAAGGAAAACCCTCCCAAATAAATGTATGCTTTTCCCCGAGCACAAAAGCACCCTCCACCCGCACAGGGTGCGCCCACCAGGAGATCCCCATACCCATCCCCGTTCACATCCGGAAGCCAAGCAAGGCTATAGCCAAATGCATCTCCATTATTTTCACCGGTGAGCACCACACTGGCGGTATTCGTGAGAGAGGGCCCTCCCCAGTAGCAATACACATACCCAGGCCCATTGCCCGGCTCTCCAATGCAGAAGTCCGGCCACCCATCCCCATTGAGATCTCCGGCGGCCTTGCCCAGCTCAACCCTCCTCACCAAACTTGTCCCCATCCAACCTACTCTATCCGTTGCTCTCACCCGCCAGTAAAGCCTGCCTGTAGGCAGAGGTGTTGTTGGACTCCAGGTGGTTCCGGTCAGGCCCGTAGCTTTTTCCATGATGCTTGCCGGGGTAAAATCTTGCGCTGTGGCCACTTCAATGGCGCTCGTCACCACATCCGACTCCATTACCCAGTGAAACCGAGGCTGAAGCTCTCTCACCCACTTTCCATTGGTAGGAAGCACTAAGCGCACCCAGGGAGGGGTGGTATCTCGATCAACCTGCGTTGTGGATGTATGGCTCACATTGCCCGCTAGGTCAGTGGCCGTGAAGCTCAGTGTATTGCTCTCCTCTGTGAGAAGGGGCACAAGACCTGCCCACCTCAGGGAGCCATCGTTTCCCCACAGAAGCCCGGTGGAGCCCCACACCGCAGAGCCAGCCTCCTTCCCTCCCGTGACAATGATGGTGGTGGTGCTTACCACATCCGGCAGTGCATCTATGGTGGGAGCCGAGGGAGGCACGGTGTCCAAGGTCACCCACACCACAACAGCCCCACTCTCCACCCCTCGGGTATCCTCAGCATTAAACTGCATCCAGTTAAACCCTTCCGTGAGAGTGGTCGTCATGGACCAATTGGTGGCTGCATCAAGAGGAACAACCACACTCCCGTTGAGCAGGATGGCTGTGTCAGGGGCTTTTCTGCCTATCACGATTAACTGAGGCTGATTGGTAAGGGAAGGAAGGGGATAGATAAGAGGGGGTGGGGGTGGCTCAAGGAGCCGCTTCTCTACTTTGGTGCACGGGCCGCAGCCAGTGAGACATCCCACAATGACTGCAATCACTCTAAGTTGGGTTTTCATCCCATGTGCCTTGTCCTTTTATAAAAATCAGTAGTTTTAACCATACCCCCCCATACTAACCCTGTCAAGAGCGAAATGGTGGAGGCGGCTCAAAGAGTATTGTTCCACTCCCTCCCTGCGCCCGAAGCGCATCCCTGTCTGTGAGAAATAATCCAATCAGTCCTATGATCCCCACCCACATCAATCTTCTTGTCCCTTTCATTGTTGCCCCCTTCCTGTCTTCAAACCTCACTCCCCTCCTGCCATAGATTGCCCAAACCTGCTACTAGAGGCCAAAGAGCCCCAAAAACTCAGATCCGCATCCTTGCACCACCGTCCGTCCAGAGTGCTTCCCCCAAAGAACAAATAGACTCGACCATGTGTTGTAGTAAATTGCGAATCTATCGGATTCCCCACCAGAAGATCCCCTATCCCATCTCCGTTGACATCTCCTATCCCTGCCAGGG
>Ga0315296_10001060_pt1 | contig 24255 bp, 25 predicted proteins | sample YL17G14_18_MG_FD_203921 | JGI IMG/M metagenome (GOLD analysis project Ga0315296, IMG submission 203921) | Sediment microbial communities from Yellowstone Lake, YNP, Wyoming, USA - YL17G14_18 | ecosystem: Environmental > Aquatic > Freshwater > Lake > Sediment | place: USA: Wyoming | collected... | reverse complement strand
GGGCTGATTATTGACTGCTCCTTGGGCGCTATTCTTATAAGGGGTTTTTTAAGTCTTTCAGGGCTATGTATGAATTCATAACCAAATCTCCCTTTTGCACAGAGCCAGCCTTCATTAATTGTATCTTCTCTTGAAGAGACACGGATGACTTCATTCCGTCTTACGTGAAGTGTAATGTTACAACCACATCCACAATAAGGGCAAACTGTGTCAACAGTTCTTACATCCTGTTGTCTGCCTTTTTGTGCCCACATCTTGCCTGTCAGTGCCCCGGTTGGGCAGACTGCTACACACTGACCGCAAAACTCACAATCAAGGTCCTTTTCAAATGGTGTGCATATCTTTGCGTTGAAACCCCTATAACCAAAGTCTATTGCGCTAACACCTTGAACTTCATTGCATATCTTTACGCATCTTCCGCACAGTATACATTTCTCAAGGTCTCTTTCTATAAATGGATTTCCGTCTCTTTTGGAGTATGTCCGCCTTTCACCTTGAAACCGAAGTTCCTTTATTCCATAAAAATAGGCAAGTTCCTGAAGGGTACAATCACCTGCTTTCTCGCATACCATACAGTCATGCGGATGGTCAGAGAGGAGGAGTTCGAGGGTAGTTTTTCTTAACCTTTCAAGATATGGGTTTGTTGTTTTCACTTTCATCCCTTCGCTTACAAGAATTGTGCAGGCAGTAACTGGTCTTGCAATATTGTTGATCTCAACTATACATAATCTGCATGCGCCTGATGGAGAGAGTTTCGGGTGGTGGCATAGAGTGGGTATTGGTATATCAAGTTTTCTTGCAGCATCAAGAACTGTGGACAGCTTCCTCACAGTGACTTGCTTGCGGTCTATTGTAAGAGTTACCATATCAACTCCTATCAAAAATTAAAATTAAAGTACCTCTAAACTGTCATTCCGAGTCCGCCAAGGCGGACGAGGAATCTCATCTTTTGAGATTGCTTCGTCGGTCGTAACGGCTTCCTCGCAATGACATTTTTCATTCTCTTTTATGACAACTTGTCGACATAATTGTCTCTTTTTGCATTTTAAACTTTCATGATTGCATTAAACTTACATACATCAAAACATGTCCCACATTTTATACATGGTTTAGGGTCAATTTTATGTATCTTTTTTCGCTTGCCGATAATAGCATCTGCAGGGCATGCCCTTTTGCATGCACCGCAACCGTTACAGAACTCTTCAAGAATAGAGAATGTAATTAAGTCCTTGCATACAGCTGCAGGACATTTTTTATCCTTGATATGTGCCTCATATTCATTTCTAAAATATCTAATGGTACTTAGTACAGGGTTAGGAGCAGTCAGACCCAATCCACATAACGAGGTTGCCTTTATATCCTGACCGAGTTCTTCGAGAAGTTCTACGTCTTCTTCCTTACCCTTTCCTGATGTGACCCTATTTAATATCTCAAGCAGCCTTTTTGTCCCAATTCTGCATGGTATACATTTGCCACATGACTCTGCCTGGGTGAACTCAAGAAAGAACTTCGCTGTATTAACCATGCAGTCGGTCTCATCGAGGACGACCATACCGCCTGAACCCATAATTGAGCCAACCTGTGCAAGGGATTCATAATCTACTTCTAAATCGAGAAATTTTTCAGGGATGCAGCCTCCTGACGGACCTCCCGTCTGTACAGCTTTAAAAGACCTTCCGCTTTCAATCCCACCACCGATATCATAGATTATCTTTCTCAGGGAGATGCCTAAAGGTACCTCGATAAGGCCTGTATTTTTCACCCTTCCCGTGAGTGCAAAAACCTTCGTGCCTTTACTCATGTCAGTACCAAGTGAAGAGAACCAGTCAGCACCATTCAAGATAATCTGTGGGATGTTCGCAAAGGTCTCAACATTGTTCAACACCGTTGGTTGATCCCAAAGTCCTTGATGAACAGGGAAAGGCGGTCTTGCCCTCGGTATACCCCGTTTTCCCTCAATTGAGCGCATAAGAGCCGTTTCTTCACCGCATACAAACGCACCCGCACCCTGATGTATCTTAAGGTCGAAGTCAAACCCTGTGCCAAGGATATCCTTACCGAGTAGCCCTGCCTCATAACAATGGTCTATTGCAATCTGAAGACGCTTCACAGCCAATGGATATTCGGCCCTTACATAAATATAGCCTTTGCGTGATCTAATTGCCTTTGCACATATAATCATTCCTTCAATGATAGAATGCGGGTCTGCCTCCATAACGGATCTGTCCATGAATGCACCTGGATCGCCCTCGTCACCGTTACAGACAACATATCTCACGTCAGACTTAGTCTTCATGGCGAGTTCCCACTTCAACCCTGTGGGAAAGCCCGCACCCCCTCTGCCCCTTAATTCGGAGTCTTTTACAACCTTTACTATCTCCTCAGAGGTCATCTGGGAGAGTGCATTAGCTGCAGCCTGATAGCCATCTCTCGCAATGTATTCCTCGAGAGCTTCGGGATCTATCAGTCCCCTGTTCCTTAATACACGAAGCACTTGATGTTTGAAAAAAGGTATCTCATTCATTGTCGGGATTGCTATCTTCTTCTCCGGCTCTTTGAACATCAATTTCTGATAAGGTCTGCCTTTAAGGAAATGCTCTTCTACTAACTTGGGTATCTCTTCGACAGTTAAGGACTGATAAAAAATCCCATCCGGCTGAACAACCATAACAGGTCCTTGGGCACAATAGCCATTGCATCCTGTCAGGACTATTTTTATTTCCCTTTCAAGTCCCCTGTTTTTGATCTCTTCTCTGAGTGCAGCATTAATTTTCATAGTTCCACAGGAAACACAGCTTGTCCCTGCGCACATCATAAGATTTGCACGAAATCTTTCCATATATAGTTAATTGCCTCCTGGCTCCATACATGCCCTAATCTTTATATCAGCCTTCATTATTGTCACCCGTCTTTTTGCCTTCAAGTAACTTTATCTCCTTGATAAGTTTATTGGCCGTTATTTTGCCGTAAACCTTCTTGTTAATAAGAGCAACAGGGGCCATACCGCATGTTCCTACACAGGCAACTCTTTCAATGGTGAATTTCCTGTCAGCAGTTGTATCTTCTCCCTCGGGGAGGTTAAACTTTCTTCTTAAGCCACTGATTAGTCTGTCAGAACCTTTAACATGGCACGCAGTACCGCGGCAGACGATAATTATATTTTTACCGGGGGGTTTAAGATGAAACTGGGCGTAAAATGTTGCAATACCATAGAAACGACTTGCAGGAATAACAAGTTTTTTGGAAAACCAGTTTACTGCATTTTCAGGGATATACCCAAAGGTTTCCTCGAAATCCTGAAGGATGGATATTATGTTTCCTTCTTCTTTTCTATAAGTTGTTAGTATTTTCTCGAGAACTTCTTCCATATTTAGAATCGCTTTTTCTCACAAGTGTAAACAGAAAATTAGCACAATGAAATAAACCATGTCAAGAAAATGAATTTAAACATTATTTTAATAAAATATTAAAATAATTTCAATTTTAAATCTCTGAGGCTCATTTTTATAATGTACCTCAAGGAATATTCATCTACATCGCCTTAGACATTTCCTAATCTTTTCCGTCTCCACCATTGTACTTAATACGGTGGCTGTAATTTCACTGCCTCTATTGAGAAATACGGGTAGTATGTTTTATAATTTATGCAAAATGAGAAAAAGAATCCGCCATGCTTAAGTTTAAAATAACCATTATTATTCTGCTCCTTTTTATTTTTCCACGCGTGTTTTCTGCGGCAGTTCTCCTCGACCGTGTTGTTGCAATAGTGAATAAAGAAGTTATAACCTGGAGCGAGCTATACAGGATGATGGAATTTGAGGCAACAGATCAGGTCAAGGCAATGAAGGAAGAAGAACGGATGAAGATATTTAGGGGTAATGAGGCACTTTTTCTTGAAAGACTTATCGATATGAGACTGCAGATTCAGGAAGCAAAGAAGCTTGGGCTTGATGTCACTCCTGAGGAAGTTACAGAAGCGATAGAAAATATAAAAAAGAAGCATTCTATGACAGATGCCAATTTTTCGGAATCTCTCAAGAAAGAAGGGTTAACACTCGAGACCTATAAGAAATTGCTTTCAGAACAGATAGTGATCAGTAAGGTTGTCAACCAGCAGATAAGAAACAAGATAGTCGTGTCTGATGAAGAGGTTAAGAAATATATTGAGGATCACAAAGAGATTCTCAGTGACAGTGAAACATACAATCTCAGTCAGATATTTTACAGGAAGCCAAAAGATGATACAGGAAAGAAAACCGTGGAAGAAAAAGGTTTTCTACTTATTCAGAAGCTAAAAGCAGGGGAGAATTTTTCTGCGCTCGCGAAAGAATATTCTGAAGATCCTTCAGGAAAGATGGGTGGTCATCTCGGTTTTGTTAAAAAGAGCCAGATCGCAAAAGAATTTAAGGAAGTACTCTCGCAGATGAAGGCCGGAGATTTCAGCATGCCATTCTGGACTGAAAAAGGACTTCATATTATAAAACTTGATGAAAAAATCTCTGCACAGAATATTGACGAGGTAAAAGAGAATATTCGCAAGCAATTAACAGAGGAGCAGTTCTTAGATAAATATAAAAGCTGGGTGAAGGGGTTAAGAGAAAAGGCTTACATAGAGATAGACTTATAGGCATTCAAACTATTATGTCAATGTTGAAAATTGGTGTGCTTGCATCGGGGAGAGGTTCGAATTTCCAGTCAATTATAGATGAAATAGAGTCTAAACGTCTTCATGCGGAGATAGCTCTCCTGATAACTGATAATCCTTCAGCATTTGCTATAGAGAGGGCAAAGAAACACGGTATTGACTATCTTGTGATGAAGCCGAAGGAATTTAGTACAAAGGATGAGTTTTTTATAAAAATAGCAGAGGAACTGAAGAAAAGGCATGTTGAGTTGGTGGTGCTCGCTGGTTTTATGAGGATTGTGAGAAAACCCCTCATAGATGCATTTCCCAACCGAATAATGAACATTCACCCTGCATTACTTCCGGCATTCCCCGGTTTACACGGACAGAGACAGGCCCTTGAATATGGTGCAAAAATATCTGGATGTACTGTCCATTTTGTAGATGAGGGCATGGATACAGGGCCTATAATCATACAGGCTGCAGTACCGATATTTCAGGATGATACAGAGGAGACCCTCTCTGAAAGAATACTGAAATACGAGCATAAGATATACCCTGAGGCTATACGATTATTTTCAGAAGAGAGAATAGAAGTGAAAGGAAGGATGGTGAGTATTAAAGGAGATAACTCTTCTGAAGCCTTCATTGTGAATCCAGCTATAAAGAAGAATCCTGAATAAGAAATTCTTTACTGGAGACAGGTTCGAGGTAAAAGAACATTCATGAGAATTTCAGGTGGTCTTGCAAAGGGAAGACAGACGGCTACAAAAAGACTATTATCAAGGGCACCAGGCGATGAAAGGCTCAGGCCAACTTCTTCCAAGGTAAGAGAAGCACTATTTGACATAATAAAGGATAACATTGAAGGAGCGAGCTTTGTTGACCTTTATGCCGGTACAGGGACTGTGGGACTTGAGGCATTGTCAAGAGGTGCAGATAAGGTTTTTTTTGTGGAGCCGGACGGATTGAGGATCAGGATGATCAAAAGGAATGTTGAGGAGTTTGGTTTTTACGACAAGGCAGGAGTAGTTAAGTGCAGGGCAGATGAATTTCTCAGAAAGGCACTTGATAAAAATGAACATTTCGACATTTTTTTCCTTGATCCACCATATCAGTCAGAGGAGATAATGAGAACTCTTCCGATAATTGGAGAAAAGGGACTTTTAAATAAGGGAGGCATTGTAATAATAGAGCACTACGTGAAAAAAAAGTTGCCTGAAACAACCGGTCAATTAGAGATACGTAAGAGTTATAGATATGGAGATACAATGCTGACGCTTTACAGAAGTAAGGATGAAGGATGAGGGATGAAGCACAAAGCAAAAAGGAGGCAGACATTGACAAAGATTGCAGTCTATCCAGGGACATTTGACCCTTTTACTATTGCGCATTTAGAGATTGTGAAAAGAGGTCTCAGGATATTTGATGAGATTATCATCGCAGTTGCACCGAGTCAGAAGAAACAGCCGTTATTCAGTCTTGAAGAAAGGCTTAGTATGATAAAAAAATCTGTGGAGGACATTGACGGTGTAGGAGTCGAGGCTCTTAATGGTCTGCTCGCAAATTATGTAAAGGATAAAAAAGGTGTTGCGATTATAAGAGGGTTGAGGGCGGTCTCTGACTTTGAATATGAAATGCAGATGGTAATGATGAACAGGAGGCTCAATGCAGAGATAGAGACAGTCTTTTTGATGCCGAGCGAGGAATATAGTTTCCTTACCTCGACTTCAGTAAAAGAAGTTGCTTCATTTGGTGGACCTGTGAAGGGTCTGGTTCCGGAAGTGGTTGAGAAGGCACTCAAGGAAAAGTTTAAGGTAATTGAAGATAAAGTGGGATAATTCTAAAAATGAGGTAAAGGTTAAGGTGAAGAATTTTCTAAATCTTAACCTCAGCCTCGACATTAACCTATAAGTTGTTGGAGGGTTTAAGTTTTTTAAAGAGATTTTTTGAGAGTCTGACAATCGGGCTGATTAAGGTTTGTAATATTTTTTCTTCTTTGGCAAATAATCCTGCTCAACATGACCACCATAATCATGAGGATATTTATAGCCTTTACCGTGTTCTAATTTCTTAGCGCCGGGATAGTGACTGTCCTTGAGATGGTCCGGGACCTCCATGGTCTGCTCTTTCTCAATGTCTTCCATTGCTTCCTCTATTGCCTTATAACAGGCATTGCTTTTTGGAGCATTTGCAACATAAATAGTTGCCTGTGCAAGAGGTATCTTCGCCTCAGGCATGCCGATGAATTCTACTGCCCTTAAAGCAGAGGTAGCAACGACAAGGGCCATTGGGTCAGCATTTCCCACATCTTCTGAGGCACAGATTACGATACGTCGAACAATGAATCGGGGGTCTTCACCGGCATAAAGCATCTTTGCAAGATAATACACCGCAGCATCGGGGTCTGAGCCGCGCATGCTTTTGATAAAGGCAGAGATGGTATCATAGTGCTGATCGCCTTTTTTGTCATATAGTATATGCTTTTTCTGGATTGACTCTTCTGCAATATTTATTATAATCCTTATGTGGCCATCGGTATCTGGTTCTGTTGTAAGACAAGCAATTTCTAATGACGATAAGGCCTTTCTCGCATCACCGTCAGACATTTCTGCAATATGGTCGAGTGCATCCTCATCAGCGACTATCGTAAGATTACCCAGCCCGCGCTCTTTGTCACTCATAGCACGTCTCACTATTTCAAGTAAATCTTCCTTTGTGAGAGGTTTTAACTGGAACACCTGACCCCTTGAAAGAAGAGTCGAATTTACATAGAAGAACGGGTTTTCTACTGTAGCAGCTATGAGTGTTATATTCCCTTCTTCAACATCAGGGAGCAGGGCGTCTTGCTGGAGTTTATTAAACCGGTGAATCTCATCTAAGAAGACAATGGTGCGAATACCTTTTGCCGTTCTATTTTTTGCATGCTGTATCACCTTTCTGAGTTCATCAAGACCAATAGTGGCTGCATTAAGCCATTCAAAATGTGCCTTTGTCCTGTGAGCGATTATTTTTGCAAGAGCTGTTTTACCAGTTCCAGGCGGCCCGTACAAGATGAGAGAGGTGATTCTGTCCGCTTCTATAGCCCTTCGTAATAATTTCCCCTGACCAAGGATGTGTTTCTGTCCGACATATTCGTCAAGTGTTCTTGGACACATGCGGTAAGCAAGAGGGGGTGTGAGAGGTTCTTTTTCGAATAGTGCCATATCTTATGTTTGCTGATATAGCAAGGGTTTTTCAAGCAGTATTCATTATTTAGATTTGATATGTTGAAGGCATAGAGGAAATGATATACTATTTATATTTTCGTAGTGTTTAAGATGCCGCAGATTTCAGAGGAAAGATTAGTTATGTTCCATATCAAGGAGTTACTACGTTAGTAATCTTTTATTCCTTAACAGACGATGACTATTAACTATTTACAATTTACTTCAATTTTCTAATGGCCTCTTTCTATGTCCTCCTGGCTTTATTCATCTGGAGCTCTCTCGGGGTAGTGGTCAGGCTCTCGAATGTTCCAATACATGTTCTCATTTTTTATTCTACCCTTGTGAGCATCATTATTCAGGGCATAGTCTTAACCAGAAAAAAATACAGAATAAACTTTCCAAAGGGCAAGGAGTTTCTTTATCTCCTCATTTTAGGTCCAATTGTGCTTCTTAATAACTTCACGTTTTTTTATGCATTCCACAAGACTACCATTGCCAATGCAGTACTTACCCATTATATTGCCCCTGTGCTTGTTGCCTTTCTGGCACTGATATTTCTGAAAGAGCCGTTAACAAAGAGAATTATAATCTCGATAGGTATTGCAAGCATTGGTTTGTGGATTATGGTGGGCGTAGAACCAAAAGGTTTTCTTGATTTGTTGAGTCATCCCGACAGAGATACAGTGGGTATTCTCTTTGGGCTCTTTTCAGGGGTTGCATATGCAGTAATTATTATTATTGTAAGAGTCTTTGCGCAGAGTTATAATCCTGTTGTGTTAGCTTTTTTTCAGAACCTTATCATAGCCATTATGCTTCTTCCCTTTGTGAGCAGTTTCCCGGCTCAGGCTTTATGGAGCTTTGTCCTCTTAGGTGCTCTGCATTCCACTATTGCACCCATATTGTATTTCAGAGGGATGCGTGAGTTGACGGCAAACAGGACTGCGGTACTTGGCTATATTGAGCCTGTTGGTGCTATAATTTTTAGCATGGTATTCTTAAATGAGATGTTGACACTGAGCGTTGTGATCGGTGGATTACTGATAATATTTTCCGGGTATATTACATTAAAAGGAGGTTAATGTGCAAAAACTCATTCCTATAGTTTTATTGTTCACACTCATTATCCCTTTTAAAGCAGGTGCAGATGAAATTATAAAAAAGGATGAATCGCTTAATCTGGAGCGATGTATTGAAATAGCCCTTAAAAAACATCCAAATATCATTGCTGCACTGAGCACAGTGGATATAAGTCAGAGCAAAATCGGTCAGGCAAGGGCCAATTATTATCCGCAGATAAGCTGGTCATCAGGCTATAGTAAATTTAATGCTTTAGTTGGTTCAAGAGGCGAGGTTGCTGTCACTACAGATCGTACATTTGATGATTATACCAGCAGCTTTAACCTGAGCCAGAATATATTTGATTTTGGTAAAACCGCAACGAATGTGAAGATTCAGAGGTTTAATCTGGATTCTTCCCGTTCAGATCTCGAGAATGTAACAGACCAGATAATTTTTAATGTGAAACAGGCATATTATGGAGTACTGCTGGCAAAGAGAAACAGGGATGTTGCTGCAGAAACGGTGAAACAATTCGAGCTACACCTTGAACAGTCAAAGGGATTTTATAAAGTAGGCACGAAGCCGAAATTTGATGTCACAAAGGCAGAGGTGGATTTGAGTAATGCAAAACTGAATCTGATAAAGGCGGAAAATGCACTCAGGGTAGCACGGGTAACCCTCAACAATACAATGGGTATCACTGTTGCCCCTGAATATCATGTTGTCGATAACCTTACATTTAAAAAATATGAGATTGAATTTGTAAGGGTATTGGAAATGGCATATACCAATAGACCAGATCTCAGATCAATCATTGCAAAAAAAGAGGCAGCAGGAGAATCTATCGAACTTGTAAAGAAAGATTACTATCCAAGTTTATCTGGTAATGCGAGTTACAACTGGTCAGGGACAAAGGTTACTTCTTTAGATAATGGGTGGAGCATTGGGGCAACCCTCACTTTTCCTCTCTTCAGTGGTTTTCTGACTAAATATCAGGTAGAAGAATCAAAGGCAAACCTGAATGTTCTCAAGGCAAATGAAGAGTCATTGCGGCAAAGTGTACTCCTTGAGGTTCAACAGGCATATCTCAATTTACAGGATGCAGAGGAAAGGATTCCCACTGCTGAACTTGTGGTAAGGCAGGCAGAGGAAAATCTTGATATTGCTAATGGAAGGTATGCAGCCGGCGTGGGTAATCCCATAGAGGTTACCGATGCACAGGTGGCACATACCAATGCAAAGACATCCTATATCCAGGCACTTTATGACTATAAAGTTGCTCAGGCGAGCATTGAGAAGGCGATGGGGGTCAAATGAAGAAGAAGATATTGATTGGTATCGTCATTGTTATAGTTCTTGGCATAGGTGCATTCGTTTTATTCAGCAGTAAGGGGAATGAAATAAAATTTAGAACTGAGAAGGTTGAAAAAGGTGATATACAGGCAACTGTTACTGCTACAGGTACTGTGAATGCGGTAACCACAGTACTTGTTGGCACACAGGTTTCAGGGACTATCAAACAGATATATGTAGATTTTAATTCTCCTGTAAAACAGGGACAGTTGATCGCACAGATAGATCCGGCTACTTTTGAGGCACAGGTGCAGCAGGCAAGAGCAAATCTCCTTTCAGCAAAAGCCAATGTGGAGAAGGCAGAGGCTTCCCTCCTTGATACAAAGAGAACGATGGAAAGAAATAGAGAACTCTTTTCAAAAAACCTTATTGCGAGAAGTGATCTGGATACCTCAGAGACAAATTATGATGCAGCAAAAGCCCAGGTAAGCGCTACAAAGGCTCAGGTTGCACAGGCAGAAGCAGCTTTAGAATATGCAGCAACGAACCTCAGGTATACAAGGATACAGTCTCCTGTGAACGGAATTGTAGTGTCAAGGAATGTGGATGTCGGACAGACTGTGGCTGCAAGTTTTCAGACCCCGACGCTGTTCAATATTGCCCAGGATCTGACAAAGATGCAGATAGACACGAATGTAGGCGAGGCAGATATAGGAAAAGTAAATGTGAAACAGGATGTTGAATTTACCGTTGATGCCTATCCGGATATTACCTTTAAGGGCAGAGTGTCACAGGTCAGAAATGCACCCATAACTGTGCAGAATGTGGTCACGTATGATGTAGTTATTTATGTGGACAATCCTGAATTCAAACTCAAGCCAGGGATGACAGCCAATGTGTCAATAATCATATCAAGTAAAAAAGATGTTCTCAAAATACCGAATGCTGCGTTGAGATTCAGGCCTTCTGAGACAATAAAAAATAAAGTGACAACCCAACCAAGAGGTCCCGGTGTCTGGATAGTCGAAAATAATAAACCAAAGCGTGTAAAGGTAGAGACTGGCATAAGTGACGGGAATTATACAGAGGTTGTCTCCGGTGAGATAAATGAAGGTCAGGAAGTCATTGTAGAATCTCTCACAAAAACAAAATCGCAGTCCGGAACTCAGCCAGGAGGCGGTGTTGGGCGTAGTCCAAGAATGTTCTAAAATGGCACTCATCGAGACAAAGGAAATTACCAAGGTCTATAAGCTCGGAGATGTTGAGGTAAATGCCCTCTGCAGGGTGTCACTTACAATAAATAGAGGTGATTTTGTTGCCATAATGGGACCATCAGGCTCTGGCAAATCTACCTTTATGAATATTCTCGGTTGTCTTGACACACCAACAACCGGGCAATATCTTTTAGAAGGCATTGATACCGGTAAACTCAACAGAGATGAACTCGCAGACATAAGAAATAAAAAAATTGGCTTTGTATTTCAGGGATTTAATCTTCTCTCAAGGACATCTGCCATTGAAAATGTAGAAGTGCCGTTGCTCTATAACGGGATTCCTGCGAAGGAAAGAAGACAGAAGGCAATTACAGCCATTAAGGCTGTTGGACTGGAAGGAAGGGAAGATCATCATCCAACGCAGCTTTCAGGTGGACAGCAGCAGAGGGTTGCAATAGCCCGATCACTTGTAAATGATGCACCCATAATCCTCGCAGATGAACCAACAGGGAACCTCGACACAAAGACAAGCTCTGAGATAATGGAGCTTTTTGTGAAACTTAACAAAGAGTCAAATATTACTATTATACTGATAACACACGAGAGTGATATTGCAGCCTACAGCAGGCGTATAATAAAATTCTTAGATGGATGTATTATCAATGATGAACCAGTGAGGAAATTATGATTAACATGCCTTCAACAATAAAAATTTCTTTTAGGGCCTTAAGGGTGAATAAGATGCGTTCAGCCCTTACTATGCTTGGAATCATTATCGGAGTTGGTGCGGTTATTGCCATGCTTGCTGTTGGCACAGGCGCGAGTCAAAAGATATCTGAGCAGATTGCGAGCATAGGGAGTAATTTGATTATAGTGATTCCAGGAGCAACGACTGCAGGAGGAGTGAGAATGGGTATGGGAACCCAACCTACACTTACCATGGGCGATGCAAAGGCGATACAGAAGGAATGCTCTGCAGTATTAGATGTTGCTCCTGACCTCAGTGGGGTTGCACAGGTTGTGTATGGCAATCAGAATTGGTCAACAGGGGTGAGGGGGAGTACACCAAGTGTATTGAATGTCAGAGACTGGCCACTTGCTGATGGTAGAGCATTCACAGAACAGGACATCAAAAGTGCTTCAAAGGTTTGTCTGTTAGGCCAAACCGTTATAGAGAACCTTTTTGGAGATATAAACCCGCTTGGCAAAATCATAAGAATAAAGAATGTTCCGTTTACAGTGATAGGTGTGCTTGATAGAAAAGGCCAGACCCCTACAGGTCAGGATCAGGACGATACTATCTATGTCCCTCTCACGACAGCACAGAAAAAGCTTTTCGGAACTACATTCCCTGGTATGGTGAGAACAATAGCAGTTAAGGCAAAAAGTACAGAAGCATTATCTGATGCTGAAAAACAGATAACAGAACTACTCAGACAGAGGCACCGCATAGGTCCAAAACAGGAGAATGATTTTACAGTGAGAAATCTTACTCAGATGATGCAGGCTGCAGAACAATCAACAAAGGTCATGACGTTATTACTTGGAGCAATAGCCTCTGTTTCTCTCCTTGTTGGAGGTATAGGGATAATGAACATCATGCTCGTCTCAGTCACAGAGAGGACAAGGGAGATTGGAATAAGAATGGCTGTCGGTGCAAAAACTTGGGACATAAGACTGCAGTTCATTATCGAAGCAGTCACATTATCATTAATCGGCGGCATTGCTGGTATCGTTGCTGGAGTGTCGGGTTCAAAAGTAATATCCATGATCGCAGGCTGGGCAACAATCGTTTCGCCCCTATCCATACTTCTTGCCTTTAGCTTTTCCGGATTGGTAGGTATATTCTTTGGGTTTTATCCTGCATATAAGGCATCACTTCTTAACCCGATAGATGCATTAAGGTATGAATAACAATATAGAGCAAAGAGCAAAGAGCTAAGAGCTAATTATTATGGATCCTGTTACACACGGCCTTGCAGGCGTTACACTCGGACATCTCGGTTTCAAGAGAAAAGCAGCCTTCCTGGTAATTCTTCTGTCTGCAATTGCTCCGGACATTGACTATATCACCAGACTCTGGGGAGCGGATGTCTTTCTAAGATACCACAGGGGTATAACACACGGAGTACTTGCATTGCTCGTAGTGCCTACGATAATCGGGCTTATAGCTGGTTACAGGAAAGGGTTTTTCTATTATTTTTTCATAGCCTTTCTCAGCTATGCTGTCCATCTCTTTATGGATCTCACCACACAGTATGGAACAAGAATCCTCTCACCACTTGACTGGGAACTGTATTCACTCGACCTGATGTTTATCATAGACCCGTATATAACAATAGGTCTTCTTCTATCAGTTATCCTGTGCAGTGTTAACAAAAAGAAGGCAACACTCATAGCCGTTACTACAGTATTTCTTGTCATTGCGTATACAGGTGGCAGGTATTATCTCCATGGGAAGACAAAAGAATTTTTGAAAGAGCGACTTGAAGCTCATACATATAAGCTATGCCCTTTGCCAAATGATTTTCTCAGATGGTGGTTTGTGGTAAGGTCTGGCAATGAGTTTAAGGTAGGCTCTGCAGACCTCTTCACAAAAAGGATTTGTGTACATGAAACATATAAGATGCACAATAATAACCCATTTATTGAGATGTCAAAAAAGGAAAGGGCTGTGAGAAACTTTCTTTATTTTGCAAAGTATCCATATGTTGAAGTAAAAAGTGGTGACAAGATGACTACAGTCACATGGCGCGAGCTATCTTTTGCAATAAGACCCGAGGAACATTTTGTCGCAAAGGTTTATTTTGATAAAGAGGGAAAAGTAATAACATCATACTTCACGTTTTAAAGATGAAAAATCACTGATAAACCATTGTGAGGAAAGACTGCCTTAGAAATTTTAGGGCTTTCTTTAGAAAAAGGGTACTCTTAAGTGAAAATCTGCGAGATATTTACAAGCATACAGGGAGAGTCAAGTTATGCGGGTATGCCGTGTACCTTCATAAGGATGACTGGCTGTAATCTCAGGTGTTCTTACTGTGATACAGCCTATGCATATGATGAAGGGAAGGAACTTTCGGGAGACGAGATTATGAGCGAGGTTAAACATGCCGGTATAAACCTCGTTGAAATTACTGGTGGGGAACCACTCCTTCAGGAAGCAGTGTATCATCTCATAAAAAGACTGCTTGATGAGGGCTATAATGTTCTGGTAGAGACAAATGGATCAATAAATATAAAAGAGATTGACAGAAGGGCAGTGGTCATCCTTGATGTAAAGACACCAGGCAGCGGGATGAGTGAAGAAATGGATTATTCAAACATTAATGATTTGAATAATACCGATGAGGTAAAGTTTGTCATTACAAACAGAAAAGATTATGAGTGGGCAAAGGAGATACTATTTAGATTTAACTTGATAAATAAATGTAATGTTCTCATTTCTCCTGCATATAGAATTCTCCCTCCAGAAGACCTTGCAAAGTGGATGCTCGAAGACAGACTTAAGGCACGTCTGAACCTGCAGCTTCATAAATGCATTTACAGTTCTGATAGAAAGGGAATATGAACTATCTCTAATCTTTTTTACCTTTTCCCTTTCCTTTGTCTTCTTTTCCTTCTCCTTTACTCTTTATCTTTTCTTTTTCTCCCTTCTTTCCTTTTTTAATTTCCTCATTTATCACTATGAAGGTTTTGCCTTGTTCTCTCAGTTGTATCACTTTTTCAGGTGGATTACTGTAATGTGCTGATATAAATCTAAGATTCACAAGGTTTATCACATCATCATCACCGAGCACTATCTTCTTCCATTCCTTTCTGGGTTTCTTTTTGTAATATCCATATGCCTTTCCATAGGGAGGGCCAACAACAACAGTCTCTTTAACAGGAACATAGAATATTTCTGGGCTCAGACCGTAATGCAATGTAATATCTATCCATGTCTTTCCTCTCAATCTGAGGTCTATTATGGTTGCAGGCTTTACACGAGCCCTTTTCGCAATAAAGAAGACAACAGGAATCTCTTCATCAGGTATATGCCTTTTTTTGATAACTATTACCTCTCTCTCTGGCACTCTGTAATAATCTCCAATTGCAAGATAGAAGCTTCTTAGTCCTTCATCTCCAATGGAGATTCCCATATCCACGGTGGCTTCGGAATTAAACCCAACAGATAAAAAGATAAAGGTAAAAAGGACAAATAAGATATGCATAGGTTCCTCCTTTTAAACTTTGAATAAAATTATACTTTCAAAATAGATGGATGTAAATATGATAGTTATAAATTTAGAAAATGTATGTAAAAGGTGAATTTGGTTTATTGTTTTTAGTAAATGCACAAAAGGTTGACAAGCAAGGCTTTTAATGGTATGATGTGAAAATGAAAAGTACGCTGATACTTATTGGAATTCTATTTTTTCTTTTCCCTTCTGCATATGCAGACATCTACAAGTACACAGATGAACATGGTGTGGTCTGCTATACAGATGCTCCTTTAGGGAAGAAAGCGGATAGGATTATTAAAGAGAAAACAGTTTCTCCCACTTTTCAGCAGAAGGCTGTCCGTATAGATTCTCAGGGCACTTCAAATTATCACAGTATCATCCATGAGAAAGCAACAAAATACAGCTTAGATCCCTCTCTCGTAAAGGCGGTAATAAAGGCAGAGTCTAACTGGAACGAGAGAGCAGTTTCGAGAAAGGGCGCAATGGGTCTCATGCAGCTCATGCCTACCACCGCAAACGAAATGGATGTGAGGAATCCATTCAATCCTGAGGAAAATATCGAGGGTGGTACAAGATATTTAAGGTATCTCCTTGAAAGATATAATGGTGACCTTACACTGGCACTTGCTGCATATAATGCAGGGCCAAAAAGAATAGATACATTTGGCACAGTACCCCCTATCACAGAAACACGGCAGTATGTAAATCGAGTTCTTTCCCTATATAATGGCAGGCTTTCCTATGCTTTTGACGGAGAAACAGCAAAGCAGAAAAGACCAGAACCAATTTATAAAGTTGTCCTCCAGGATGGCACTGTTCTCTTCACAAATTCTCCCCTCTTCAAGACAAACGTTTCAAGGTTTTAGATGTCCCCTGATAGGGTCTCTCTTCAGGAAGAGATACTGAAATTAAAAGAGCAAAGACGTGCTCTTATCCTTTCGCACAATTACCAGAGGGACGAGGTTCAGGATAGTGCAGATTTTGTGGGTGATTCCCTTGAGCTTTCGAGGACAGCAGCTTCAATAGACTGCGAGGTGATCGTATTTGCAGGCGTGAATTTCATGGCAGAAAGTGCTTCAATCTTATCTCCACGTAAAACGGTTCTTCTCACCGAAATCGATGCAGGCTGCCCGATGGCTGACATGATCCATGTAGATTCACCGAGATGGGAAAGAAAAAAATTCCCTGGATTTGATAATCCACCTCCTTACCTATACCCGCCTGAATTTACGTTGAGAGACATAAAGGCTCAATATCCAGATGTGCCTGTTGTTGCCTATGTGAATACGACTGCTGATGTGAAAGCAGAGAGCGATATATGTTGCACATCTGCCAATGTAGTAAAGGTTATTGAGTCGCTGCCTGATGAAAAGGTAATATGCATTCCTGATAGAAACCTCTCTATGTGGGCTCAGCAAAATACGAAAAAAAAGGTCATCGCATGGGACGGCTACTGCCATGTACATGAGCGGGTAACACTGGAAGATGTTAAGAAGGCAAGGGAAGAACATCCAAAAGCACTTGTGATTGCCCATCCAGAGTGCAGGCTTGATGTGCTGGAGCTTGCAGACCATGTCACAAGTACATCAGGAATGCTCAGGTTTGCATCAGCCTCTTCAGCAAAGGAGTTTATCATTGGTACTGAGATTGGGCTGTTGTATAGACTCAGAAAGGAAAACCCTGATAAAATATTTTATCCGTTAAGAAGAGATATGATCTGCCCTAACATGAAAAAGACTACGCTGAATAGTGTGCTCAGGGCTTTGAAAGAAAACACATATATCATTAAGGTGCCTGAAGAAATAAGAATTCCTGCGAAAAGGGCACTGGACAGAATGCTCGAGATAAGGTAAGGAGGCTGCATTGGACATTTTTGCAAGGATAGCTGAAAGGCTTATCAGAGAGGCGATGGAGAATGGTGAGTTTGACAACCTCGAAGGAGCAGGAAAGCCTCTGAATTTTGCAGATGAGACGTGGATCCCAGAGGATTTACGAATCGCCTACAGGGTTCTGAAAAATGCAGGTTGCATTCCACCAGAGATTGAGCTGAGAAACGAGATCATAAACATGTCTTCATTAATAAATACAATTGATGATGACAAAGAGAGACTCAAGAAAATCAAGGAGCTCAATTTTATACTCCTGAAACTCAATACGATGCGTAAAAGACCTTTTGACCTTGATAATTTTCCAGAATATGAAGGGAAAGTTGCAGATAAGCTGACCGGTGGCCTCTGATCACGTATAATGGTTACAAAATGGTTACAATCCCACCTATGAATAGTCATTTTGGCTCGGAGATAAAAAATGAAACGCTGTAAGTCATTGAATTTTAAAAGGGTTATGGCGGGGTGGACGGGACTTGAACCCGCGACCTCTGGCTTGACAGGCCAGCGTTCTAACCGGGCTGAACTACCACCCCTGGTAGGCGGAACAGGGATTGAACCTGTGACCTCAGCCTTGTAAGGGCCGCGCTCTCCCATCTGAGCTATCCGCCCAAAAGAGTTAAATCGAAGTAATATTATCCAGACTTTCGCAAAAAAAATCAACAAGCGTAACCTTACCAGCCTCCCTTTAATAATGGAGGTTAGGAAAGGTTGCTTGCCAAAGAGAGTTTAGGAGAGGTAAAGGATGGCATTGACAATTTACTTATGATTATATTATTTTATTTAATTCTAATTCTCATTGAAAGGTGATGAAATGAAAACTCAGTTTGCGTCTAAAGACGATGTTGAACACAAGTGGTATCTTGTTAATGCTGAAGGTGCCGTCCTTGGAAGGCTTGCAGTCAAAATAGCTAATTACCTGCGAGGGAAAAACAAGCCAGTATTTACTCCTAATAGTGATACAGGTGATTTCATTGTAGTAGTGAATGCAGATAAGGTAAAGCTTACAGGCAAAAAGCTTGATAAAAAAATTTATTATAGGCACTCAGGTTATCCTGGTGGTTTGAAGGCTGAGACTGCAAAAGAGCGGCTCCGCAAAAAACCAGAAGGGGTTATCATTGATGCGGTATGGGGCATGTTGCCAAAGGGAAGGCTCGGCAGGGCAATATTAAAGAAGCTTAAAGTATACAAGGGACCTGAGCATCCCCATAAAGCACAGAAACCAGAAATATTGTCTATATAAAAAATGAATAAAGGAGTGATAGATGGCTGAAATTAAATACAATGCGACGGGCAGGAGAAAGACCTCGATTGCAAGGGTAAGTATGTTACCTGGAGATGGCCAGATTATTATTAATGGAAAACCCGCAGATATATATTTTCCAAGAGAGATATTAAGGATGGTGATACGTCAGCCGATTGAGATTGCGGGAATAACAGGGAAATATAATATTATTGCAAAAGTTCAGGGAGGCGGTCACACAGGTCAGGCGAGCGCGGTAAGACATGGTATCGCAAGGGCAATTGTGAGCATGGATAGTGACCTCCGTTCAAGGCTTAAGAAAGAAGGCCTTCTCACAAGAGACCCGAGAGAAAAAGAGAGAAAGAAATACGGTCAGAAGGGCGCACGGAAGAGATTCCAATTCTCTAAGAGATAACATTAATCATGGTACGTGTTGCCGTATGTGGTGGCAGTGGATATACAGGTGGCGAACTTCTTCGCATCCTGTCATATCATCCTGAGGTTATCGTTACCGCAGTTACTTCAGAGAGGTCTGCAGGAAAAAAAGTTAGTGACCTTTTCCCGAACGTTCATAAGTATTCGAATCTCGTCTATGAAAAGTTAAAAACTGGAGATATTCTTGAGAAGGCTGAACTGTTTTTTATGGCCCTTCCGCACGGGAAGTCACAGGAAGCAGTAGACTTCTTTTTCAGACGTGGTAAGAAGGTTATCGACCTTTCTGCTGATTATAGACTGAAAGATGTGGCGACATATGAAGAATGGTATAAGGTGCCTCATCGCTTTCAAAAGACTCTGAAGGAAGCTGCTTATGGACTGCCGGAGATTTACAGGAAAAAGATTTCTAAGGCAAGTCTTGTCGCTAATCCCGGTTGTTATCCGACAGGCGCAATCCTTGGAGTTTACCCTGCAATAAAAAATAGACTTATTGATGTGAGCAACGTAGTTATGGACTCAAAATCAGGAACAAGTGGTGCAGGGAGAAGTTCAGATAGTGCCTATTCATATTGTGAGGTAAACGAAGGATTTAAGGCATATGCTGTAGCAACCCACAGGCATACTCCTGAAATCGAACAGGAAATTTCTGCTCTCGCACATAAGGATATTAAGGTCAATTTTACACCTCATCTTGCCTCTTTTGACAGAGGCATATTGACAACTATATATGCACCACTTCAAAAGAGAATCAGTACGAAAAAAACTTTAGATATCTATAGAAAGTCATATGCGCATGAGCCATTCACAAGGGTTCTTGATGAGGGAAGATTCCCGAATGTGAAGAGTGTACGAGGGACGAATTTATGTGAGATAGGGCTGATTGTGAATATAAGGACAAATACCCTGATTATTGTGACAGCAATTGATAATCTTATGAAAGGCGCATCAGGACAGGCTGTGCATAACATGAATATCATGATGGGAATTGATGAGAAGACAGCACTCGATACGGTTGCATTATTTCCATGAGATTTATATTTGGACTCAAATCCCCGATCCCTTTAATAATATGACGCCAAAAGGTTTCTTATTTTCTACTGTAGAGGCTGCAATCAAAAAACCGGGCCGTAAAGATCTCGCCCTTATTTATTCTGAAAAAGAGGCTTTCATTGCGGGTACGTTTACCACTAATAAAATAAAAGCAGCACCTGTAAAACTTAACATAAAACGGATACGTTCAGGGAGAGGCCAAGCAATAGTAGTGAACAGTGGAAATGCAAATGCATGCACTGGAGAAAAGGGCATGCAGGATGCTCTTGAGACAACGAAACTTATTGCAAATAGGATTGATATAAAACCCAATCTGGTTTATGTCTGTTCAACAGGTGTTATCGGTACACCAATGCCCATGGAGCGAGTGAGGCCAAAGATTTCTGAATTAACAGGTAGTCTTGGCAGGTCAACCATACAGGATGTTGCAAAAGCAATAATGACAACCGACACATTCCCGAAGATTGTAATGAAAAAAGTAAAGATTGGCAATAAAACAGGCACAATTGCCGGTATCTGTAAGGGTGCAGGTATGATATGTCCTGATATGGCAACCATGCTCTGCTTCATAATGACAGATAGTGCAGTTGAACAAAAGACATTAGATAAGACACTAAGTGATGCAGTGAATAAAACATTCAATACAATTACTGTTGACGGCGACAGGTCAACCAATGATACAGTGCTCATAATGGCTAATGGCATGGCTGGCAATCCACCGATTACAGAAAAATCAAAATCATATGCTATGTTCAAAAACGCCTTATATAACGTTATGTTTGATTTAGCAAAATTAATTGTGAAGGATGGCGAGGGAGCAACAAAGTTTATAGAAATAGAGATAAGAGGGGCAAGGAGCGAGGCAGATGCAAAAAAGGCTGCATTTTCAGTGGCAAACTCGAACCTCGTGAAAACAGCCCTTTATGGAAACGATGCAAATTGGGGTCGCATCATGACAGCCCTCGGATATTCAGGCATTATGGTAAAAGAAGAAAGAGTAGAAATAGTTCTTAATGGACTTAAAATAGTGCAGAAAGGAATGGGCACAGGTAAAGATAAAGAAGCGAATGAGAGATTAAAAAACAGAGAAATTACAATAATTGTTAACCTCCACCTTGGTAAATCCTCTGCAAAAGTCTTGACCTGCGATCTTACAGAGGAGTATATCAGGGTTAACGCAACTTATAGAACGTGAGTTTATTCCCGGGCAGGTTCTGAGTAATTTTTCTTCTATAATGAAAATTTATAAAGTTTTTTCTTGACAAATACTCTAAATTTTGATAAATATATATTTATCAAGTGCCTCGTTATCTCCTCTAAATACTGCTGTCCATATCCCACGGGCAGCAGTATGCTTGATTTGAATCTTTTTCCTAATTTTCAATAATTTCGTATTTCCTGCTCCCAAGCCCGAGTTTTTCTGCCTCTTCTATCTGAAGCCAGTATTGCTTTTCAGATAACTTAAACAGGATATCATCTCCTTTTACAATAGCCTTTTCTTCAGGTGCTGATTGAGGTAAAGGAGCAGCTTTCAAAAGCATATCAATACTTGCCTGTTCGATTGAGACTATATCATCTGATATAAGGATCCCTTGATCCTGTATCACAGGCACATCAGCTATAGGCATGCAATCACATTCAGGCTGTATCTCAGTCAGGAAGTTTATATAGATGACTTTTTTCTCTTTAAATGTACCGAGGACTGCCTTTGCAGCCTCTGCAAGGGAACGCATGAACCTCTCATCATCAAAAGGGAGCGAAAGTGCGCCTGACTGGCAGACACGCTCACATCTCCCGCATCTCCAGCACTTATCACTATCCCATTTCATTTCATCATTTACAAACTTAATTACCTCGAGAGGACAGATCTCCATGCACTGATAACAAAGTTCACATTTTTCTTTATCCCAGAATAGCTGCCCTTCTCCGATTGTGTGCATGGCACCCCTTCCGCATTTCCAACCGCAGTCTCTATGGCTTGCGCTTACCCCACCCATTGCGACATTTTTTATTGCACCTCCATAACCTGCCTGAATGTGCCCTTTTACGTGAGTGCATACTACCATGGCAGGCACATCATAGATGACACTGGCCACTGCTATCTCACCGAGTATCTCACCTGACGTTACCATTATATTGTCATGTCCATAGAGTCCGTCAGCAATAATCACTGGAGCTCCTACAGAAAGATGGTTTATACCGTTATAGCTTGCAACTTCGAGGTAATCAAGTCCCATAATTCTTACCGTATCAGTCACAAAAGGTTTTGCACCAATATTTTTTAATGCATCAACAACCTTTCTTAAGAAGACCGGCCTTACAATCCTGTGTGCTCCCTCAGAGCCAAAATGGGTCTTTACTGCAACCCATTCCTTGGGCTCAAAATGATCAGATAAATTTATTTCCTTAAGAAGCCTCTCCAGTTTTGCTGGCATACTATCATCGTATTTCCATTTCTTAGCCCTTGCTGATGCATAATAAACTTTTGACATATATGTCACCTCCTCAATTGAATCGCTTAAAACACTCTTTTTAATTTTAGAATTAAGTATAACTGCTTTTATTATATCAACTTTTATGTCATCAAAAGCATCTTCTCGATTTAACCCCTCCTTATCCTCCCCTTACTAAGGGGAGGAAGGTGGGTTTGCATGCTAAGGGGAGGTGAGGTAGGGGAAAGGCATTTTCAATGTTTCAATTTAGATTGACATCTCTGTAAAATGTAAGAAAAAGATAAAAGGAGAGCCATGATTATAGTGGAAAACATAACGATGACTGAATTTAAAAAGTATATGAAGCAGACAAAAACCATTGTGTTTCCTTTTGGCACTATAGAGGAGCATGGAAGCCATCTTCCTCTGAACACTGATTCTCTTATCATTCAGGAAGTCCTTAAATTAGTGGCAAAGAGAAAGAAGTTTTTCCTCGCACCAGTTGTCTATTATGGTGTATGTACTACCACAAGAGATCATCCAGGGACTATAAGCATTGGTCCTGAAACACTGAGGCGATTTTCTTATGACCTTGTATCAGAAGCATACAAAAAAGGACTAAGGAACTTCTTGCTCATTTCAGGCCACGGAGGCAGCCTGCACATGGCTGCATTAAAAGAGACATCAGAAAAACTGGTTGAAAACCTTAAAGACATAAAAATAGCCGCTTTTTCCCCATATGAGTTGTTATGGAAGGAACTGTCCGAAATAGCAGAAACACCCAATGACTCTCATGCAGGGGAAATAGAGACGTCAATGATGCTTTATCTGTCTCCTGAACTTGTAAAAGGCAGGGCACCTGAAGAGTACCCTAAAATTCCCAAGCCATTTATCGTAAAAAACAAGATGAAATATTGGCCTGGAGGGGTCTGGGGAAATCCACAAAAGGCATCAGCGAAAAAAGGAGAAAGAGCGATTAAACTGATTGCAGATAAGATTACAGAGATACTTGAAGAAATCGAAAGGCACAAATAAATTATATCGTAGTGTACTTTAGCCGAGACCTCTTTTTACTTTTTAGCTTTTGTTTTCTTATCTTTTCTCTTTTAACATCATCAGATGTTAATTGTCCTGATAGCTTCTCAACTTTTTTTACCAGTTCACGTCTTGCGAGAAACCGGTTGATGGACTGGCTTCTATCCTTCATATACTTCACTTCTATGCCGGTCGGAATATGTTTCAGATAGACGCAGGTTGATGTCTTGTTGACCTTCTGACCTCCTTTTCCTGAAGACCGTACAAACTTTTCTTCAATATCTTTCTCATGGATACCAAGCGATTTCAATTTTTCTTTAAGCCATCTATTTTTCTCTTCACTCACTGCAAAGGTAATCATCACATGCCTCTCACTGACTCAAATTCTTTATGAATTTATATCCCTTTTATAAACCATGCACCAAAGAATATAAGAAATGCTCCGCAGGAATAAAGCAAAACCTTGTAACCTTTGTCTCCGATTATTCTTTTTCCTTTTGATACTGTTAAAGAAATTAAGCTATACCAGCCAAGGTCAGCTATTATATG